>JGI20166J26741_11543140_pt1 | contig 12229 bp, 10 predicted proteins | sample TergutCu122P5_FD_26741 | JGI IMG/M metagenome (IMG submission 26741) | reverse complement strand
AGCGGTTGATCATGCAGGTCACGCGGTCGGCGCGGGCGATGGGCATCGACCTGTCCGAGGAGATGACCGACCTCCTCCACCGCGTCACCCGCGACATGCCGTGACCGATCCCGCGCCGGGGACCGGTCGCCATGCCGGCTCCGGCGGCGCACCCGCGTGCTAGCCTGAGGCCATCAGCGACGTGTCGCCGGCCGGGATACTCCCGGCGTGACCACACCCGAGAGAGCGAGCAAGCATGTCCTGGTCGACAGCCGGCCCCGCACCGTCCCCAATCCCTGGCCCGGCACCACGGTACCCCACGTCGACGGGCGGTAGCCCCGGCTACGCCCCACCGGGCTACGCGCCACCGGGCTATGGCCAGCCCGCCTACGCGCCACCTGGCACCGCCCAGCCGGGCTATCCCGGCCCGGTCTCGCCCCATCCCTACCCGGGGCAGCCGGCCTACGGGGCACCGACCTGGGCGCCCGGGCCGCCGCCCGCGCCGGCACCGGGAGGGCCCGCCCGGATCCTCGGCATCGTTGCCGCGCTTGTCGCGGTCGCGACGGTCGCCGCCTCGTTCCTCACGTACTACACCACGACGCTGACCGTCGCCAAGGCGACCTCGACGGGTACGACGAACGCCTGGGCGGGCTACCTCAGTCCTCCCGGCATCATCCTCACTGCGCTGGCCGGCGTCGTGATCGCGTTGGCCGCGCTCGGCCTCCTGCGCGGCGGCATCCGGTGGGTGGGCGTTGCCGGTCTGGGTGTCGGAGCGGTGCTTGTCGCGCTGTCCCTGATAGTCGACCCGCCGACCGATCCCGCGCCCGTCGTCGTGGACGCGACGGTCAGCGTGGACGTCGGCCGGGGCGTGGGCGCCTACGTCGTACTCGGGCTGGCGCTCCTGGCTCTTGTCTTCGGCGTCGGGGCCGCGCTGCTCAGCGGTCGCACCACCGGGGCCGCCGCGCCGGCCTGGGCCGCCGGGTACCCCGTCCCCGGATCCACCCCGCCGCCGCCCTGGGCTCCGCCGCACGCCGACGTCCCGCCCAACGCAGCCATCCCTTTCACGCCGGCCCACGGTATCCAGCCCTACGCTGGCGGACCGTCGGCACCCTCACCCGCGCCCGCGCCCGCGGCACCATTCCCTGCCCCAGTGGCGCCGCCGCCGCTGGCCGGTCCGGCGTGGCCCGCCTCCGCACCGCCGGTCGACCCGCGGGTCGACGAGGCGCGCATCGGCGCACCTAGTGATGCGGCAACACCGCAGGACGGCGCTGCGTATCGAACAGGCTGGTCACCGACCCGTCCGTGAACACCTCCTGGATGGCCCGGGCGAGCAGCGGTGCGATGGACAGCACCGTCAGCTTCGGGATGTCCGTGCCGAGCGGGAGCGGCAGCGTGTTCGTGACGACGACCTCCTGGAAATCCGTTGCGTTGATCCGCTGGGCCGCAGGCTCGGACAGCACGGGATGGGTCGCCGCCGCGACCACCGCCGCAGCCCCGTGCGCCAGCAGCGCCGTCGCCGCCTGACACATCGTGCCACCGGTGTCGATCATGTCGTCCACCAGCAGGCACGTACGCCCCCGCACCTCCCCCACGACCTCGGCGATCTCCACCTGGTTCGCCTTCTCGGGGTCGCGCCGCTTGTGGATGATCGCGAGCGGCGCGTCGAGACGTTCGCTCCACTGATCGCTGAGCCGGACGCGGCCCGCGTCGGGCGACACGACCGTCATGTGGGCGGTGTCATAGTGGGACTCCACGTAGTCCGCGAGCACCGGCAGCGCCGTCAGATGGTCGAGCGGGCCGTCGAAGAACCCCTGAATCTGGGAGGCGTGCAGATCGACCGACATCACGCGGTCGGCGCCGGCCGTGCGGAACAGGTCGGCGATGAGCCGGGCGGAGATCGGCTCCCGCCCGAGATGCTTCTTGTCCTGGCGCCCGTAGGGATAGAACGGTGCGACCACGGTGATGCGCCGTGCGGACGCCCGCTTCAGCGCATCGACCATGATGAGCTGCTCCATCACCCACTCGTTCACGGGCGCCGGATGCGACTGGATCACGAACGCGTCGCACCCGCGCACCGATTCCTCGTAACGGATGTAGATCTCCGAGTTGGCGTAGCTGATGAGGCGGCACGGGCTTACGGGGGTGCCGACGAGCGCCGCCACCTCCTCGGCCAGGTGCGGGTGAGCACGCCCGGAGAAGAGCATCAGGTGCTTCTGCGGCTGGATGGCTATCCCGGTCAACGTCGGGCCTCCTTGCTGGACGGTGGCTCCGTGGGCAGGAGTCGAACCTGCTTCGCTAATCCTGATTCAAAGTCAGGCGGGCCCTACCGAAAGACCAACCACGGATCGCATAACGACAAGCCAGTTTACTTCTGTCCCGGTCGGCCGTCCCGGACACCCTCATTCCACACGTGTCACGACATGTCGCGGCCGACCCGGCACCCGACACCTCTCCCCGCCCGCCGCCGCCCCGCCCAGGCCGCCCGTCACGGCGCTGTCCAGCGGAGCCGGCCCGCCATGTCGCCCGGCCCGCCGGAGGCGAACAGGTCCAGGAAGTAGTCGCCGGGCGCCGCGGCCGGACTCACGCGCCACCAGCCGTCCCCCAGCGACACCACCGTGACGGGGACGCTGCTGCCGTACTGGTCATCCGCTGGGAGGAGCAACACGGTCAGCCGGTCGAGGTCGATCGGTGCCCATACCTCCAGCGTCGCAACCGGCCCGATCGAGCGCGGAGCCGCCGACACGCCGTCCACGCACATCCCACGCCCGTCCCCCATCCAGCAAAAGGTGTCCGGTGCCAGCTCGAACTCCTCGCCGCCCGCTCGGACGAGGAACGGCGGCGGCCGCCCGTCCGTCGCCGTCGGCAGACTGGTAGCCGACGGCGGCGGGCTTGCCATGATCGGTGGGTCTCCGGCATCGCACCCGGACAACCCGACCATCGCGACGAGGAGGGCGACGCACAGGATCCGTCGCCCCGTCGTCACCCGTCCGATGGCCACCACCGCTCCAACCTCGCCCGAGGCGCTTCAGTCGCCCAGCAGACCGTCGACGAACTGCGCCGCATCGAAGGGCGCCAGGTCGTCGGCTCCCTCGCCCAGGCCGACGAGCTTCACCGGGACGCCGAGTTCGCGCTGGACCGCGACGACGATCCCGCCCTTGGCCGAGCCGTCCAGCTTGGTGAGCACGAGGCCGGTGATGTCGACCGCCTCGGCGAACACGCGCGCCTGGGTCAGGCCGTTCTGGCCGGTCGTGGCGTCCACGACGAGCAACACCTCGCCCACCGGGGCCTGCTTCTCGATGACGCGCTTCACCTTGCCCAACTCGTCCATCAGCCCGACCTTGGTGTGGAGGCGTCCGGCGGTGTCGACGAGCACGACCTCGGCGCCGTCCGCGACGGCCTGCTCGATCGCCTTGAACCCCACCGAGGCGGGATCTGCCCCCACCGGGCCGCCGACGGTACGCACGCCCACCCGGTCGCCCCAGGTCGTGAGCTGCTCGGTGGCCGCGGCGCGGAACGTGTCGGCCGCCCCCAGCAGCACGGTGTGGCCCTCGGCCACGAGCAACCGGGCCAGCTTGCCCACGGTCGTCGTCTTGCCGGTGCCGTTCACCCCGACCATCATCACCACGGCGGGCACGCCGTCAGCGTGGCCGAGACGCAGGCGGCGGTCCAGACCCGGATCGACCAGACGCACCAGCTCCTCGCGCAACACTGCCTTCGCGGCCATCGGGTCGGCGATCCCTTCGACCCCGAGCTTCGCCCGCAGCGCGGCGACCAGCTCGTCGGTGGGCTCGACCCCGAGGTCGGCCCCGATCAGCGTCGCCTCGAAGTCGTCCCAGACGTCGGCGTCCAACTTCTGCGTCGACAACAACCCGGCCAGCGCCCGGGCCAGCCCGTTGTCGCTACCGGCCAGCCGGCGCCGCAGACGCACCATCCGCGACGCGGGCGCCTCGGGCGTCTCGACGCCCGGCGGGGCCGCCGGGGCGGCTTCCGGCTGAACGGCGGGCTCCGCGCTCGGTGCGGGCGCGGTGACACCGGCGGGCGCCTCCGGAGCCGTCACCGCGGCCAGCCGGGTCTCCGCGATCGCGGGCCCGCGCCGGCTGCGGATCGCGAGAAGCCCGCCCGCCGCGGCGGCGAGAAGGACGACGACGAGGAGGACGATCTGGAAGGTGGTCACCGGTCCACCCTACCTGGCGCGGTGCCGCCGGGTGTCAGTGGTCGACGAGGCGCTGCGACACCACGGTCGACACGCCGTCGCCCCGCATCGTGACACCGTACAGCGCGTCGGCGATCTCCATGGTGCGCTTCTGGTGGGTGATCACGAGCAGCTGCGACCGCTGGCGCAAGTCGGCCAGGATCGCGAGCAGGCGCGACAGGTTCGTGTCATCCAGCGCCGCCTCCACCTCGTCCAGGATGTAGAACGGCGACGGCCGCGCGATGAACAGGCTGAGCAGGAAGGCCACCGCGACGAGGGACCGCTCGCCGCCCGACAGCAGCGACAGCCGCGTGATGCGCTTCCCGGCCGGACGCGCCTCGATCTCGACGCCGGTGTTGAGCAGGTCGTCCGGATCGGTCAGCACGAGCTTGCCCTGGCCGCCGGGGAACAGCCGCGCGAACACGTCCTCGAAGGTACGCGCCACGTCGGCGAAAGCGGCGCCGAACACCTCCTGCACCTGCGTGTCGACCTCGCCGATGATGCCCAGCAGATCGGACCGGGTGCGCTTCAGGTCGTCGACCTGGGCGGCGAGATAGGTGTGGCGCTCGTTCATCGCGTCGAACTCCTCCAGCGCGAGCGGGTTCACCCGGCCCAGTGTCACCAGGTCCGCCTCGGCCTGGCGCACCCGCTCCATCTGCTCCGCGCGCACGTACGGCACCGGATCGGGCACAGGAGCTCCCGCCGCCTCCTCCGCCGGCGTCAGCAGCACGGGCACCAGTTGATCGGGACCGTAGTCCTCGACCAGCGCGGCGGCCTCCAGCCCGAGATCCGTGAGCGCCCGGCTTGTCAGGTTCTCGACCCGCAACCGCTGCTCCATCCGGGCCAGTTCGTCGCGGTGGGATCCCTCGACGAGTCGGTCGAGTTCGCCCGTCCGCTCGCGGACGGCACTCCGGGCGGCCGTCACGGCGGCCTCGGCCGCGATGCGGGCGTTCTCGGCCGCGGTCCGCTCCGCCGCTGCGAGCGCCTGGGCCGTCTCGATCCGGGCGATGAGCCACTCCACACCCGTCCGCACGGCCGCCGCGGTCTGCCCCTCGGCCCGCGCCCGCTCGGCGTGGATCGCTTGCGCGGCCGCCTTCTCCCGCTCCGCCGCCGCGGCGTGCTCCAGCGCCTCCGTGTGACCGGCGGCCGCGCGCAACCGCTCCTCGGCGGTCCGCAGCGCCAGACGCGCCTCCAGCTCGGCCTGCCGGCACAGGCGCTCCTGGACGACGGCCTCGTCCTTGGGTACGGGGTCCGGCTCGCCGGGCCCGGTGTCGCCACGGGCCTGGTCGAGCCGCTCCTCCAGCGCGGCCAGCGCCGCCCGGTCCGCCTCGCGCGCGCTCTGGGCCCCGTCGCTAGAGGCGGCGATGCGGTCGACCTCCGCCGACGCGGCCTGGATGGTCTGCGCCACGAGCTCGGCCTGGGTGATCAGGGCTGCCAGGGCGGCGTCCGACTCGTCCAGCCGGGCGAGCGCGGCCGTCCGCACCCGCTCGGTGTCCTCGGACTCGTCCGCCGCCCGCGCCACCGCGTCGTTCAACCGCTCACCAGCCGTGGTGAGCGCCGCCACCTGGTCGCGCGCCGCCTGCGCGGCCGCCGTGACCTCCAGCCGCGACGCCTCCGCGGCACCACCACCGTCGAGCCGGTAGCTCGACAGCAACTCCGCCTCGCGCGTAATCGCTGTCAGGTCGGGGCGCTTGGCCACGATGGCTCGCGCCGCCGCCAGATCCTCCACCAGCACGATGCCATCCAGCAGCCGTGCCACCGCTCCGACCACCGGTTCCGGGGCCCGCACGGCGTCGATCGCCCAGCGAGCTCCGGTCACCGCCGCCGGCGTGCGCACCGGCGGCGTCCCGGCAATCAGCAGGTGCGCCCGGCCCAGCCCCTCGGCCTTCAGCACGTCGAGCACCGCGAGGGCGGCCGGCACGTCGGACACGACGATCGCCTCCGCCGCCACCCCCAGCGCGACCGCGATCGCCCCGCGCCACGGCGCCTCCACCTCGAGGATGTCCGCGAGCCGGCCCACCAACCCCGCCAGCGGTCGGTCGACCAACGCCGCAGCGACGTCTGTGCTTGCCAGGCTCAGCTCGAGCGCCTCCAGCCGAGCGATCTGCCCGGCCCGCTCCTGCCCGACGTGGGCGAGCTCGGCGCGCAGCTCCTCCAGCCGCTGCTGGGCGGTCGCCCACGCCCCATCCGAGCGCTGGAAGGCCTCGTCCAGGGCGGCCTGGCCCGCCTCGTGGGCCGCGATGCGCTCGCCGATCTGCGCGTATTCTGCCTCCGCGGCACTCGACCGCGTCCGTGCCTCCGCCGTCCGCGCGCCGACCCGCTCGTCCTCCTCGGCACCGGCCTGGAGCCGCGACCGCAGCGCGTTGATCTGGCCCTCGAGCTTCGCCAAACCCTCGCGCCGGTCCGCGCTCGCCCGAACGGCCCGGCCGTACTCCTGTTCGGCGTCGAGGCGAACCTGCTCGGCGGCCTCACGGTCCCGGGTCGTCTCGGCCAGCCGCGCCTCGGCGACACTCACGTCCACGCGCCGCTCGGCCTCCTCGGCCCGCGCCTGCGTGATGTCGGCCTCCACCTGTGCGGGATCGCGCACGAGCGCTGGCGCCTGGCTCACCTGCGCCGCCACGCGGACCCGCTCCGCGGCGATCGACGCCGTCGTGGCCGCGCGCTCGCGCAGCGTCGTCAGCCCGTACCAGGTCTCCTGCGCGGCGGCGGTGCGCGGTGCGGCGAGTCCCACCGCCTCCTCGGCGGCGTCCTCGTCCACCTGCGCTTGGCGCAGCGCCGCCTCGCAGCGCTCGCGCGCCGCGCTCACGGCCGCCTCGGCGGCCAGGTCCGTCTCCAGCGTCTGCATCGCCTGCACCAGTTCATCGGCGAGAAGCCGCGCGCGGGCGTCGCGCAGGCACGCCTGGACGACGCCGGCCCGGCGCGCGACCTCGGCCTGGCGGCCCAGCGGCTTCAGTTGCCGCCGGATCTCCCCGATGAGATCGCCGAGACGCACCAGGTTCGCCTGGGTGGACTCCAGCTTGCGAACCGCCTTGTCGCGCCGCCGGCGATGCTTCAGCACCCCGGCGGCCTCCTCGATGAATCCGCGATGGAGGTCGGGAGTCGCTGCCAGGATCGCGTCGAGTTGGCCCTGCCCCACGACCACGTGCATCTGGCGGCCCATGCCGGTGTCGCTCAGCAGCTCCTGCACGTCCAGCAGGCGGCACACCTGGCCGTTGATGGCGTACTCGCTGACCCCGTTGCGGAACAGCGTGCGCGAGATGGTCACCTCGGTGTAGTCGATCGGCAGCGCCTGGTCGGTGTTGTCGATCGTCAGCGTCACCTCCGCCCGGCCAAGCGGGGCCCGCCCGCTGGTGCCGGCGAAGATGACGTCCTCCATCTTCGAGCCGCGCAACACCTTGACGCCCTGCTCCCCCATGACCCAGCTCAGCGCGTCCACGAGGTTCGACTTGCCCGAGCCGTTCGGCCCGACGACGGCAGTCAGGCCCGGCTCGAACGCGAGCGTCGTCGCCGACGCGAAGGACTTGAAGCCCCGCAGGGTCAAGCTCTTCAGGTACACGGGCGCTCTCCGGTCTCTTCGCTACGGGCGGCAAGGCGTTGCCGCGGGCTCTATTCTGCCTCGCCCGGTGCGCTCACCGCGACCGGATCGGGCACCGGTGCGTGATGCCGGAACGTCCACAATCGGTTGGCAACGAAGTTCACGGGCGTCCCGAACAGCACCCCGATCAGCTGTCCCCAGTACTCGCGGGCCCGCCACCCGGAGTCCGTGAAGAATCCCCCGGGCAGATAGAGAGGTGAGTGCGGATGCGTCAGCGCGACCTTGACCACGAACCCCAGCACCGCGCCGAGCACGCCGGCGGCGAGGAACGCGGCGAACCCGTGCCACCACGTCCGCTGAGTCCCCCGGAACGTCCAGAGGCGGTTGAGCTGGTAGTTCCACAGGTTCGCGACGAGGAACGCGACGACGTACACGATGTAGCTGAAGCGCACTGCCAGGTCGTCGCCGGGCAGGCTCCATACGGGGTCACGCGCGTACTGAGCCCCACCGTGGGCCTTGTTGAGGACAAACGCCACGAGCATGTTCACCACGACGCCGGACGCCCCGACGATGGCGAACTTCAGAAACTGGTGCGCCAGGCGCAGCCACCGTCCCTCACTCACAACCAGCCAACCTATCAGGCGATCCTCGGCGGCCGGACCTCACGGTGCCTCGACGGCCACCGAGGCCTCCCCGTCCTCGCCCTGCAGCGTCTCGAACGCCAGCCGGGCTGCTTCCTGCTCGGCGCGCTTCTTGCTCCGGCCGCCGCCCACGGCGAACTCGCGCTCGCCGAGGCGGGCGCGCGCCGTGAATTGCCGCAGGTGAGCGGGCCCCGACTCCTCGACCATGTACACCGGCAGCTCGCGGCCCTGCGCCGCGCACATCTCCTGCAGCGACGTCTTCCAGTCCAGGCCCGCGCCGAGAGCGGCGGCCCGCTGGATCAATGGAACGAACAGATGTCGGATGAACGTTCGGGCACCGTCCGGCGAGGTCAGGTACATCGCCCCGATCAGCGCTTCGACGGTGTCGGCGACGATGGAGGTCTTGTTCCGCCCGCCCGTCGCCGTCTCGCCTTTCCCGAGCTTGATCATGGACCCGATGCCGAGCTGGCGTCCTACATCGCCCAGACTGACCGAGCTCACGACCGCGGCGCGCAGCTTCGCCAACCGCCCTTCGGACTCGTCCGGGAACGCCTGGTACAGGTAGTCGGTGACGGTCAGCCCGAGCACGGCGTCGCCCAAGAACTCCAGGCGCTCGTTGTGGGGGATCTGACCGTTCTCGTAGGAGTAGGACCGGTGGATCAGCGCCAGCGCGTACAGCTCGGGGTCCACGCTCACCCCCAGGCGCTCCAACAGACGCGGCAAGGGCTCCGCTGCCAGTTCGGGCCCGGACATGTCAGCGGGTCGGCCTCCTGAGTGCCTAGACGTCGAGGACTTGGCGGACGGCGTTGCGCGGTCCGTACTGGCCGCACTCGGGGCACACCGTGTGGGGGAGGTGAGGGGCCCGACAGGCCGCGTTGGCGCACGCGACGAGCGTCGGCGGGGTGGCCTTCCACTGGGCGCGGCGGGACCGCGTGTTGCTACGGGACATTCTCCGCTTCGGGACTGCCACGGCTACTCTCCTCCATCGTTCGACACGCGCGTGCGGCGGGTCACCCCCAGTTTCTTGCGGCGTGGCCCGCAACGCAGCCTCTCAGTTTACTCAGGCGTCCCAGCGGGGCGAAATCGCTCACACCGCGATAACGACCGGGACGATCATCGGGCGGGCCCGGAACGCCCGGCTGACCCACTGCCCGACGACGCGACGCATCACCTGGCGCAGCTGCTGCACGTCCTCCTGTCCCTCGTCGAGCGCGTCGATCAGGGCATCGCGCACCTGGGTGGTGATCTCGTCGAACAGGTGGGGGTCGTCGAGGAAGCCGCGCGCGTGCAGATCGGGCCCCGACACCACCGAGCGGGACGCCAGGTCGACGGCCGCGACGATCGAGATGAACCCCTCCTCACCGAGGATCTTCCGGTCGATCAGGCTCGACTCGCTGATGTCCCCGACCGTCGCGCCGTCCACGAAGATGTAGGAGGCGTCGACGCGTCCAACCTTGCGTGCGGCCCCCTGGGCCAGATCGATCACGTCGCCATCCTCAGCGACCAGCACCCGGTCAGCCGGCACGCCGGTCGCCTGGGCCAATTCGGCGTTCGCGACGAGGTGGCGCACCTCGCCGTGCACCGGCATAGCGTTGCGCGGCCGCACCACGTTGTAGAGGAACAGCAGCTCGCCGGCGCTTGCGTGGCCGGAGACGTGGACGAACGCGTTGCCCTTGTGGACCACCCGGGCCCCGAGCCGCGTCAGGCTGTTCACCACCCGGAACACGGAGTTCTCGTTGCCCGGGATCAGGCTGGACGCGAGCAGCACCACGTCGCCGGGGTTGATCCGCACCTCGGGATGTTCCCGGTTCGCCATGCGGGCCAGCGCCGACAGCGGCTCGCCCTGCGACCCGGTGGACACGATCACGACCTTGTCGTCCGGGTAGGCGTCGAGGTCGTCCAGGTCGATCACGGTGTTCCCGGGCACCCGGAGGAACCCGAGCTCGGCGGCCACCGACATGGTGCGCACCATCGAGCGCCCCACGTAACAGACCTTGCGACTGTGCGCCACGGCCAGGTCGAGGATCTGCTGCACGCGGTGTACATGGGAGGCGAAGCAGGCCACGACGATCTTCTGCGTCGCCCGCGCGAACACCCGCTGGAGCGCCGGGGTCACCTCCACCTCCGACGGGGTGAAGCCCGGGACGTCGGCGTTGGTGCTGTCGGCCAGCAGCAGATCGATGCCGGACTGGCCGAGCCGCGCGAAGCCGCGCAGGTCCGTGATGCGGTGGTCGAGTGGGAGCTGGTCCATCTTGAAGTCGCCGGTATGCAAGACGGTGCCCGCCTTGGTCGTGATCGCGACGGCGAGCGCGTCCGGGATCGAGTGGTTCACGGCGAAGCACTCGATCGTGAAGGTACCGACCCGCAGGACATCGCCCTCGCTCACCTCGTGCAGGCCGGCCGCGCTCAAGCGGTGTTCCTTCAGCTTGCCGGAGAGCAGCGCGAGGGTGAAGCGACTGCCGTACACCGGGATGTCCCCGCGCCGGCGGAGCAGGTAGGGCACGCCGCCGATGTGGTCCTCGTGGCCGTGCGTGAGCACGAGCCCGACCACCCGATCGAGCTTGTCATCGAGGTAGTCCAGGCCCGGGAGGATGAGGTCCACGCCGGGCTGGTTGTCCTCGGGGAACAACACCCCGCAGTCGACCAGCAGTATCTGGTCGCCGAACTCGAAGGCCGTCATGTTGCGCCCGACATCGCCCAGCCCGCCGAGGGGGACGACGCGCAGCGTGCCGCGTGCGAGCGCGGGAGGCGTCTGCAATCCACTTACCACAACCACCCAGCCTACCCGGCCGGACGCGCCAATCCGGATTCGATCACCGCCACCGGACACGACCGGGGCCGATCAGCTGATCCACCGCGTGGGTATGTCCGTGATGCTCCACCGGTCGCCGGTCCTGGTGACGACGTACTCGGCGCCGACCGCCCCGGTGCCCGAGCGCCACTTCGTCGCGGCCGTGACAAGCGTGGTCGCCGTCAGACTGGTGTCGACGAAGCTGAGGAGAACCCGTCCTCGAAGAAGAGATCCGTGACCTAGCCCTCGCTCTCCAGGCCGTCGAGCGTATCCAGGAGCAGTGTGTAGCCGCGGTCCTCGGCGAAGCTTCGTGCCAGCGCCTCCAGCGGGGCGGTATCCGTCAGCCGGACCTGCGTGAGGTCCAGCGCGAGATACGTGCCGCCGTTGAGTCCGGTATCCTCCCCATAGAGCGCCTCCAGCACCACGACATAGGCATGTGCCTGGTCTTCCGCAGTCGCGGCCGGGCCGGCCGGCTGATGGCGCCCGCCGGCGTAGGGAACCTTCGCACAGGCCACGAGACTCGTTGCCAGGCATGCCCCGACGAGAATCGCGATCAGGGTTCTCCTCACCGAGCCACCTCCTGGGGCACGACGTGCCATCCGGCACCATCGGGGCCGATGGGATGCGTCGCATGGCCCCAGCGTATCGCGGCGACTCGGGTTGCCGCGGACGCCCCGGGGAGCCCACTCAGCGGAAATCGCGGGAGGCGTGGGGCACGGCGAGAGGTAGTGGCTCGGCCCGATCCGCGACGACACTGACGACGCCCTCGGCGGATCGTTCGAGCAGGCCCCGGATCACCAGGGCGGCCGACTCCCGCAGGACCCGGCGGTACCGCTGCCACAGGCCGGACGAGCACACGACGTTCACCAGTCCGGTCTCGTCCTCCAGGCTGAGGAACGTGATGCCCGAGGCGGTCCCGGGCCGCTGGCGGTGCGTCACGAGCCCGGCCACGGCGATCCGCCGACCCGGCTCCGCGGTCTTCAGCGCCGTACACGACAGCACCCCGCCCGCGTCCAGCCCGGGACGCAGGTGGGCCATCACGTGATCGGCGGTCGACACCCCCGTGGCCCGCAGATCGGCCGCCAGCGTCT
>JGI20166J26741_11543029_pt1 | contig 12231 bp, 13 predicted proteins | sample TergutCu122P5_FD_26741 | JGI IMG/M metagenome (IMG submission 26741) | reverse complement strand
CTGGTAAGCGCCAGTTCCTGGGCGAGTACGCCTACAACATGGTGCGCAACGGGATCGCCCGCGACATCATCGGCCACGGCTACCACAAGTTCGTGCCCTACCTCGTGGCCCTGTTCTCCTTCATCCTGGTCAACAACCTGTTCGGCCAGACCTTCCTCTTCATGTTCCCGACCTTCTCCAAGGTCGGTTTCGCGTGGGGGTTGGCCGCCTTCAGCTGGATCCTCTACAACGCGGTGGGGATCCGCAAGAAAGGTTTCTTGGGCTACCTCAAGTCCATGACCTGGCCGTCGGGCGTGCCCGGCTGGGTGCTGCCGCTGCTGATCCCGATCGAGTTTCTGTCCAACATCATCGTGCGGCCGCTGACTCTCGGCTTGCGTCTCTTCGCCAACCTCTTCGCCGGCCACCTCGTGGTCATGGTCTTCGTCGTCGGCGGTAGCTGGCTGTTGCTGTCGAGTTCGGCCGTCTCGGACAATTACACACCGGTGTGGAACGTGGCCGGCGCGCTGAGCCTGCTCATGAGTTTCCTCATCTTCGCCATCGAACTGTTGGTGGCTTGTCTCCAGGCCTACATCTTCACGGTCCTGACCGCCCAATACGTCTCTTCGAGCTTGGCTGAAGAGCACTGATCTTCGGACTTGAGAACACCGAAAGGAACACCATGAATCTGCTGGAACTCACTGGTTCGCTGGGCATCATTGGCTACGGCCTCGGTGCGATCGGCCCAGGCATCGGTGTGGGTTTGATCTTCGCCGCTGTCATCCAGGGCACCGCCCGCCAGCCCGAGGCCAAGGCGTCGATGCTGTCCACGGCCTGGATCGGTTTCGCTGTGGTTGAGGCTCTGGCCATCATCGGCATCGCCTTGGCCTTCGTCTTCAAGGGCTAAACCGTGCCCCCCCTGGCGATTGACTTCGGGCCGCTTCTGCCGGAGCACCTCTCCGAGATAGTGGTGGGCCTCGTCTTGTTCGTGATCATCTGGATCGTCGTGGCGAAGAAGGTCATGCCTGGCTTCGAGACGCTGTATGAGCAGCGCACGGCGCAGACCCGGGGGGCCATCGAAGAGGCCGAACGCAAGCAGGCCGAAGCCGATGCCGCCCTGGCCAAGTACCAGGCCCAGTTGGCCCAAGCCGGGGACGAGGCCGCCAGGATCCGGGACGAGGCGCGCCAGCAGGCCGTTCGACTGCGCGAAGACGCCAATCTCAAGGCCAAGGAAGACGCCGACCGGATCGCTGCCGCCAACCGGCAGCAGATCGAGGCCGACCGGAATCGGGCCATGGCCGACCTGCAAGGCGAGATCGGTGGCCTGGCCACCACCTTGGCCGGCAAGATCCTGGGCGAGTCTTTGACCGACGACAAGCGGGCCCAGCGGGCCGTCGACCGGTTCTTGGCCGAACTCGACCAGCAGACCGCGAAGGCCTGAGCCGATGACCGCGTTGCCCCCGACCCGACACCAGGCGCTCGACGCTGCCTTGGCCGCCGTCCCCGTCGACGGCCCCACGGCGGAGGACTTGCTGGCGGTCGCCCGGGTGCTGGACGCCGACCCGTTCCTGCGCCGCGCCCTGGTCGATCCCTCGACCCCCGTCGAGCGACGGGCCCAGGTCGTCAAGGCCCTGTTCCAGGGCAAGGTCACGGCCTCAGCCCTGAGCGTGGTTCAGGCGGCCGTGGCGCAGAACTGGTCGGACGGCCACGCGCTCGTCCGGGCGGTTGAGCGCCAGGGCATCCGGGCAGTCTGGCGCTGGGCCGACCGTGAGGGAATCCTCGACAAGGTCACCGACGAACTGTTCGAAGCCGGGCAATTGGTGACCAAGACGTCCGACCTGCGCCGGGCCGTGACCGATTTCACGGTCCCGACAGATCGGCGGCGGGCCCTCGTCCAGGGGCTGTTGGGCGCCGCAGTCGCGCCCCAGACACTGGCCCTGCTGGAGCACGCCGCCGTCACCCACAACGCCACCTTCGAGGACGCCATCAAGCGGGACTTGAACTTGGCCGGCCAGCTGAGAGACACGATGGTCGCCGTCGCCACCGTCGCCCAGCCTCTGTCCGAGGCTCAGCGGTCTCGCCTGACCGCCGCCCTGACGCGGCGCACCGGGAGACCGGTCCGGATCCAGGAAGCGATCGACCCCAACGTCTTGGGCGGCGTCCGCGTGGACCTGGGCGATGACGTGATCGACGGCACCCTGACGGCCCGCCTGACGGCGGCCCGTCGCCACCTGTAAGCAACGACGAAAGAGAAGGATCCACGATGGCGGAATTGACAATTCGGGCCGACGAGATTCGAGTGGCGCTGAACAAGTTCGTGCGCGATTTCCAGGTGGCAGCGGCGGCCGAGGAGGAGATCGGCTACGTCGTGACGTCGGGAGACGGCATCGCCAAGGTCGAGGGCCTGCCTTCGGCCATGGCCAACGAACTCCTGGAGTTCTCCAACGGCACACTCGGCATCGCCCTCAACCTGGAGGAGCGTGAGATCGGCGTCGTCGTCTTGGGCTCGTCCGAAGGGATCGAGGAGGGTTCGCCGGTGAAGCGGACGGGCGACATCCTGTCCGTGCCGGTCGGCGATGGCTACCTCGGCCGCGTGGTCGATGCCATGGGCAACCCAATCGACGGCCTCGGCCCGATCACGCCGCTGGACGGTCGGCGTGCCCTCGAACTCCAAGCGGCCGGCGTGATGGACCGCCAGTCGGTCAAGGAGCCGCTGCAGACCGGCATCAAGGCCATCGACGCCATGATCCCGATCGGGCGCGGCCAGCGCGAGCTGATCATCGGCGACCGCAAGACGGGCAAGACGGCCATCGCCATCGACACGATCATCAACCAGAAGGACAACTGGGCAACGGGCGACCCGAAGCTCCAGGTGCGCTGCGTCTATGTCGGCATCGGCCAGAAGGGCTCGACGATCGCCTCTGTGCGCGGCGCCCTCGAAGCCGCCGGCGCGCTGCCCTACACGACGATCGTGCACGCCCCGGCGTCCGACCCGGCCGGCTTCAAGTACATCGCCCCGTACACCGGCTCGGCCATCGGCCAGCACTGGATGTATCAGGGCAAGCACGTCTTGATCGTCTTCGACGACTTGACGAAGCAGGCCGAGGCCTACCGGGCCATGTCGCTGCTGCTGCGGCGGCCACCCGGTCGCGAGGCCTATCCCGGCGACGTCTTCTATCTCCACTCCCGCCTGCTGGAGCGCTGCGCCAAGCTGAGCGACGAGTTGGGCGCCGGTTCGATGACGGGTCTGCCCATCATCGAGACCAAGGCCAACGACGTGTCGGCCTACATCCCGACCAACGTCATCTCGATCACCGACGGCCAAATCTTCTTGCAGTCCGACCTGTTCAACGCCAACCAGCGACCCGCTATCGACGTCGGCATCTCGGTCTCCCGGGTGGGCGGCGACGCTCAGACCAAGGCCATGAAGTCCGTCGCCGGCACGCTGAAGATCACGCTGGCGCAGTACCGCGACATGCAGGCCTTCGCGATGTTCGCCTCCGACCTCGACGAGACGTCGAGGCGGCAGCTGGACCGCGGCGTCCGCGTGACGGAGTTGCTGCGTCAGCCGCAGTACTCGCCGTACCCGATGGAGGAGCAGGTCATCTCGGTCTGGGCGGGCCTGCAGGGCCTGCTGGACGATGTGCCGGTCGAGGACGTGCTGCGCTTCGAGCGCGAACTGCTCGACTACTTGCGGCAGAAGTCGGACGTGCTGACCTCGATCGGGCAGACGAAACAGTTCCCCGCCGAGGTCCAGGACAAGACCAGGGCCGGCATCACCGCCTTCAAGCAGCAGTTCCGGACTTCGCAAGGGCGGACGTTGGCGGAGGTCGCGGCCAAGCCCATCAGCCGCCAGGACGACATCGATCAGGAACAGCTGAGGAAGAAGAAGTAGGTCCATGCCCGCCAGTCTGCGAGAACTGAGGGAGCGCAACCGTTCGGTTCGCGCCACCCAGAAGATCACGCGCGCCATGGAGTTGATCGCGGCCTCACGGATCACGAAAGCCCAGCAGGCGGCGCAACGCTCCCTGCCCTACACGCGGGAGCTCAACCGGGCGGTCCAGGCCGTCATGGGGCACACCGACGCCCGGCACCCGCTGTTGACGGAGGCCGACACGCCCCGCCGTTCGGCGGTCGTGATCCTGACCAGCGACCGCGGCATGGCCGGCGCCTACTCCTCGAACGTGCTGCGCATGGCCGACCGCCTGCGCTCGACGCTGCGCGACGAGGGCCGGGAGTTCGTCACCTACGTCTGCGGCCGCAAGGGGGTGGCGTACCACGAGTACCGCCAGCGCCCGATGGCGGCGCACTGGGAGGGGTTCTCCGACAAGCCGACCTACGCCGACGCCGACCGCGTCGCGACCGCCTTGTTGGAGGTCTTCGCCAAACCCCACGAGGAGGGCGGCGTGGACGAGATCCAGGTCGTCTACACCCGGTTCGTGACGATGCTCTCCCAAGAGCCGCGCGTCCGCCGCATCCTGCCGCTCGAGGTCGTCGAAGTCCCCGGCCACGAGGGCGAGATCGAACCGCTGTACGAGTTCGAGCCGTCGGCGGAAGAGGTGCTGGACGCGCTCTTGCCGCTTTATATCCGCAACCGGATCCACTTCTACATGATGCAAGCGGCCGCCTCCGAGTTGGCCAGCAAGCAGAAGGCGATGAAGTCGGCCACCGACAACGCCCAGCAGTTGATCCAGGACCTGACCCGCCAGGCCAACCAGGCCCGCCAGGCTCAGATCACCCAGGAAATCACCGAAATCGTGGGCGGCGCCCAGGCGCTGTCCGAAGCCCCGACGAGGATGGAGTGAACTCATGACCGAGACTAAAGTCGCACCGGTCGCGACATCAACCCCCGGCATCGGCCGGGTCGTCAGCGTCATCGGTCCCGTGGTCGATGTCGAGTTCGCCCCGGACGAGATGCCCGACATCCTCAACGCCCTGCGCGTTGAGGTCGCCGGGACGGGCGGCGAAGGGGAGGAGGCCAGCCGGAGCCTGACTCTGGAGGTGGAACTCCACGTGGGCGACAACATCGTCCGCACCATCTCGCTGAAGCCGACCGACGGCGTCCGGCGTGGCGCGCCCGTGACCGATACGGGCCAGCCGCTGTCGGTGCCCGTGGGCGACGTCACCAAGGGCCGGGTGTGGAACGTGACGGGCGATTGCCTCAACGAGGACATCTCGTCGGTCACGATCAACCAGCGCTGGCCGATCCACCGCGACCCGCCGAAGTTCGACCAGTTGGAGCCGAAGACCGAGATGCTGCAGACCGGCATCAAGGTCCTGGACCTGCTGACGCCGTACGTCCAAGGCGGCAAGATTGGCCTGTTCGGCGGCGCCGGCGTCGGCAAGACCGTCCTCATCCAGGAGATGATCTACCGCATCGCCCACAACTTCGGCGGCACTTCCGTCTTCGCCGGCGTGGGGGAGCGGACCCGTGAGGGCAACGACCTGATCCACGAGATGATCGAGGCCGGCGTCATGAAGGACACCGCCTTGGTCTTCGGCCAGATGGACGAGCCGCCGGGCACCCGCTTGCGGGTCGCCCTGTCGGCGCTGACGATGGCGGAGTATTTCCGCGACGTCGAGCACCAAGACGTGCTGTTGTTCATCGACAACATCTTCCGTTTCACGCAGGCCGGCTCCGAGGTCTCGACCCTGTTGGGCCGGATGCCCTCGGCCGTCGGTTACCAGCCCAACCTGGCCGACGAGATGGGCCAGCTCCAGGAGCGGATCACGAGCACGCAGGGCCGGTCGATCACGTCGATGCAAGCCATCTACGTGCCGGCCGACGACTACACCGACCCGGCCCCGGCCACGACGTTCGCCCACCTCGACGCCACCACCGAGCTGTCGCGTGACATCGCCTCGCGCGGTCTGTACCCGGCGGTCGACCCGCTGACGTCGACCTCGCGCATCCTCGACCCGCAGTTCATCGGCCAGAGCCACTACGACACGGCCATCGAGGTCAAGCGCATCCTGCAGCGCAACAAGGAGCTGCAGGACATCATCGCCATCCTGGGCGTCGACGAGTTGTCGGAAGACGACAAGATCGTGGTCGCCCGGGCCCGCCGCATCCAGCAGTTCCTGAGCCAGAACACCTACATGGCGACGAAGTTCACGGGCATCGAGGGTTCGACCGTGCCGCTGGCCGACACCATCGAGGGTTTCCAGAAGCTCTGCAGGGGCGACGGCGACCAGATTCCCGAGCAGGCCTTCTTCAACGTGGGCGGCTGGGACGACGTGGAGAAGCAGGCTGCCAAGCTCAAGCAAGGACTCTGAGCCATGTCTGCCAGTTACCAAGTCGACGTTGTCGCCGCTGACCGCATGGTCTGGGAGGGCCAGTCGACTCAGGTCGTGGCCACGACGACGGAGGGTGAGGTCGGCATCCTGGCCGGCCACATCCCCTTCATCGGCGCGCTGGTCCCGGGTTCGGTCCAGATCACGGCCGAAGACGGTCGGACAGAAGTCATCGCCGTCGACGGCGGCTTCCTGTCGGTGTCGCTGGAGCGCGTGGCTGTCATCAGCCCCTACGCCCAGTTGGCCGAGGAGATCAGCCTGGACAAGGCGCAGCGTGAGTTGCGCGAAGTCGAGGCCCTGCTCGACGCCGGCGACATCTCTTTGGAGACGGAGCGTCGGCTGCACCGCGCCCAGGCCCAGGTCAGCGCCGCCTCACGGGGTAAGCCGACGATCTGACGGCTCGGCCCGGCTGAGTGCCGAATTTGCCAGAACGAGGGGGGAGACCCCCTCGTTCTGTGTGTTGGTCGAGTGGTGGCGGTTCCTCGTCCGAAGATTCACCATCTTCGACTCCCGCGGCGGGGCCGGCGTCGCACCTGAGCGGCTCATCATTGATTGGGGCTGTGTCGGGCCTCGACGGCGGCGGCCAGCCCTTTCGGTGTGCCGTGACCACGAGGGGTGAGGGCCCGTCGGCCAGCCGGTCGCTGACGGAGGCAGAGCCCGGGTGACGCCGGCGGGGTCACGGGCCGGCGGTGGGGGTGGTGGGGGACCCGGTCGGCCCTACAGTGACCCGTATGACGGAAGCGTTTTGGGGGTACATCGGGCTGACGCGCTGGCACGTTCTGGCCCTGCTGGTCAGCACGTCGGTGTTGTTCTGGTTCTTCACCATCTCGATGCGGGTCTTCGGCCCGCGGTTGCGGTTGCGGGTCTCGGTCTCCAGCTTGGCGTTGATGACGATCGTCGGCTCGGTCACAGCCCGTAGCATGCTCGGCTCGAATCCGACGCTGGCGGCCGGGATGATCTGCCTGACTGTGATGTTCGTCTGGGAATCGACCTTCCGGCTGTGGCAGAAGTGGCGGCGGCGGCCCGCCCACCGGGCGCGGGCGGTGCTGGTCGACGGCATGGTCGATACCGCCACGCTGCGCCAGGCCGGCATCACGGAGTCCGACCTGTGGATCCGCCTGCGGCGCGCGGGGGTGTTGCGGCGAGCCGACGCCCGCGTGGCGATTCTGGAGGGCGACGGGTCGCTGACCGTCATTCGGGCCGGCCAGGCGGTCGACCGCGAACTGGTGGCCGACGTCGTGGGACTGCCGGCCTCGTTCTCGGCCGGAGCGTCTTGACCGAGGGCCTGGGTCGAGCGGCGGTGGGGGTGGGTCGGAGCCCTCGTTAGCTCGCAACCAGTCCGCCGGCGCAGGCGCCGTCCGACGGCCAGGCCCATCCACGGTCCCTCACGAGTGCCCCGACCCACCGACCGGAATCCACGCCCCAGGGCGGGGCCATCGGCTTGCTCGCCGAGTCACGCGCCCGGACCTTCCGCGCCGGGGCGTGCGCCCTCGTGATGGGTTGTGTCTGTCGGTGGATTGCTGAGGTTGAGCCTTTCGGGTAGGGTGCTGGATGCCGCGATGGCGGTTTGGGGCTATGGCGCAGTTGGTAGCGCGCTTCCATGGCATGGAAGAGGCCACGGGTTCGAATCCCGTTAGCTCCACTCGCTCGGGGGTGGTGTGCTCGCGTCCGCTCGCCGTTCTCGCTCGTCAACACATCCTGGGGGCCAGGACACGCGCTGTCGCGTTGCCACGCTCCTCGCCGTGTCCTCAGACCCCCTTACCGCGTGTGTGACGGAATTGGGGGTCATATGAGTGATAATGTAGTCATATGATCTTCAGCCAGGCGTTCGGCGGGCTCATCCCCGGCGCCCGCGGCGCAACCCTGTCCGTGCTGCTTCGAACGGGCACTCCGCTGACCGGACGCCAAGTTCATCGACTGATCGACGGATCCTTCAGCCTGAGGGCCGTTCAGGACGCACTCAAGGCCGTCGAGGCGATCGGATTGGTGACGACAGAGACCGTTGGCCGGGCGACGCTGCATCACGTGAACAACGACCACTTCGCCATCGCACCGCTACGTGTCTTGCGCGACCCGATGACGGCACTGGAGTATGTGGTAGCGGGCAATGTCGACGAGCGGGTGCAGTCAGTGATCCTGTTCGGGTCCGTGGCGCGCGGCGAAGCGAGTGACCGATCAGACATTGACCTCGCCGTGATCACAACCTCTGAATGGGATGGGCAAGCCGACCTGCAAGACGCCGTTCAGCGCCGAATGGGGTGCGCGTGCGACGTTTTCACGCAGACCCGTGCCAGATTTGATGAACTGGCACGGGCCAATGAGCCAGTCGTCGTTGACATTCTTCGAGACGGCATCGCCGTCTACGGTCTTCGTCCGTCCGCAATGAGGGAGGCATGAGGTGGCGCAGCCAGTGGCCAAGGTATTCCTGGGCAAGGCCGAAGAGTACCTGGCGTCAGCCCAGGATAACCTCAGCCAGGACCGCTTCACGGTCGCGGCGGGAGACGCGATCCACTCCGGAATCAGCGCCAAGGACGCTATCGTGACCGCCTTGACCGGCACAACTGGCAAGGGGAAAGACCACATCATGGCGGTGGCCGAGTCGCGCCGGTCACTGGGCGACCGAGTCGAAACCGCCTCCGCCGAACGGGCGTTGCGGGAACTGGTGGCAGCAAAGTCCGAGGTCGAATACGGGGCGACGGCCATCCCCGCGTCAAGAGCCAGCGCCTTGGTGCGCAGAGCGAGCATTCTCTGCGAATTGGCGTCGAAGATCGTCCGTGGCCAACGATAGGGCGCCGACGAGAAACTGGGACCGGATGTACAGTCGCGTCGTTTGGATATTCCGGTCGGGGAGAGCCGTGATTCCGGGATGGGTCCACCAGAGTCTGCTTACTCGAACCCCTGACCTCCTCACGGCTCAGGGCACCTACCACATGACTGGGAGTGCGGTCATATGACCGCTTGGATGGTCATGTGGACTTCACTACGAGACCGCCACGGTCGGGTTGCTCGCCTGTCTCGCAGGCGCGTCGACGCAGGGCGGTGCGACCGCGAGCGACGTGGCGACGTACTCGAACGCCTGGATGATGTGCTGCCTGACCGCCCCGCTTGGACGAATAGGGTGAGGGTGTCGGGTCCGGCCCGGCGGAGGAGTTGAGGAGGCAGTACGCCCCATGGGGTTAATCATGGCGGGTGGGATCGTGCTCGTGGGTGCGCTGGCGTTCTGTGCCTACTATCTGGCGTTCGCGCCGCGTTGGCGGGTCCGGGTTCGGGCAATAATCGCGACGCTGGTCGTTCTCGCCCTGGGCGTCGCCGCCCTGGCGCTGCTGCTGATGGTCCGGTGGTTCGACTATCCCCTGGTCTCGTGGCGGCCGTTCACGATCGCAGCACTGTTGGCCCTGCCGGTGGTGGGCTACGTCGGCCTCGGGCTGGCGGGCGTCGCCGTGATCGATCTGATCTGGCGGGGCGTGGGACGAGTGCGCCGAGCGTCGGCGTCGGTGGTTCCGCAAGGCTCAACCACCGCCGACGAAGCAGCCGACACCCTGCCGCGCCGCCTCGTGTTTCTGCGGTGGGCGACGTGCCTGGTCACGGTCGCTGCGGTGGGGGTGACGGGGTTCGGGTACGCGCGGGCGCACGAACCGGCGATCACGCCGGTGACGGTGACTTCGTCCCAGCTGCCGCCAGCCTTCGACGGCTACCGCGTCGCGCTCCTCACCGACCTCCACATCGGCCCGGGCCTGTCGGGTGAGTTCCTCCGGCACGTCGTGGACGAGACCAACGCCGCCCGGCCCGACCTCATCGTCATCGCCGGCGACGTGGTGGATGGGTTCGTCGCCCAGCTCTCGGGCGAACTGACCCCTCTGTCCGATCTGCGTGCTCCCGACGGTGTGCTCGTCGTCACCGGCAACCGCGAGTACTTCGCCGGCAGGCCGTCGGACTGGATCGTCGCGTTTCGGTCGCTGGGCCTCACCGTGCTCGACAACAACGGCGTGACACTGAACCGGGCGGGGGCCACCATCGACGTCCTCGGCATCGGCGACCGGATGGGGCCGGGCACGACGGCGTCCAACCTCGCCCTGGCTGACCGGCGGCTCCGGGACACGGTCGGGCCCCGGAGTCACTTCCGAATTCTCGCGGTCCACGAGCCCCTCCAGGTGCTGGCCGATAGCGAAGGCGACTACGTGCCAGTTGACGGGGAGGGCCTGGCGGCCACGCTGGACGTCGACCTGGCCCTTTGCGGCCACACCCACGGCGGTCAGATGTGGCCGGTTCAGGCGCTGGTGTTCCTCCAGCAACCCGTCCTCGCCGGCGTCCACGACCTCGCCGGCGTCACCACCGTCACGTCACGCGGCGTCGGCGCCTTGGGTCCGCCGGTGCGCGTCGGGGCGCCGCCGGAGATTCCGCTCATCACCCTCCACGTGGCGGCGTAGCCGTCGTCGGCGCTCAGGCGTTGAGGTGGCTGGCCCGGGCGACGCGGGGCAGCTCTTCGGCCACCGCGAGCGCCTGTTGAGCGTCCGGTCGCTCGTCTTGTCGGTGTACCAGCGCCATGGCGATGCGAGCATGCCCGGCGTTGGCCGCCTGACTCCCCTCCGACGAGACTCCGCGGGGCTGCCCTCGGCGGCGTTGTCGTCGATCCGTGGGCGGGCGAACCCACGCCTTGACGTCCGTGCCATGCTGACAGCCCGGCAAGCTCAGGGTGCGTCCCCCGACAGCTCACGAGCGTCCCCGGGTTCCGTGGGCCATCGGTGCCTCACGGTTACACCGGTTCGACCCGGTCTGCCCGCTTTCGCGCGATGCGGTATCCCAATGTGTACCGGTTTACCGGGATTGTGCTGCCAGGATCACCCATTTTGTCCCAGTTGTGGGCCAGGCTCTCCATATGGACGTGTCGGAGATCGCCCTCCTTCGGCCGGAGGTGAGCAGTCAACTCTGAGCGCACGGCGCGGACCGTCGGTGACCCCGGTCAGGGACGGTCCGCTCGGGGACGCCGGCTCGTGGCCCGGTAGGCCAGGACGAACAGTCCGGCGAGGACGGCGATGTTGGCCGCGATGACGAGCAGGGGACGCACGAGGTCGGCCGACGGATCGTTGGCGAGGCTGGCGACCCGCTGGGTGTAGAACACGGCGAAGACGTCGGCCAGCGCCGGGTTGAACTGGGCCAGCAGCGGCCCGAAGCCGAGGATCATGGCGACGGGCATGGCCGTCGCCGTGGCGGCCTGCTGGTTGCGGGCGAGCAGGCCGAGCGTGGCGCCGAGCAGGACGGACGCCACGACGCCCAGCACGAGGACGCCCCAGAAGCGCACGAATTGCACCCCGGGGAAGCCCCCCATGAGGGCGAAGACGAGTGCCACCACCGCCCCGACGGCCCCGACGAAACCGCCGACGCCGAGCAGGTACTCCTGCGGTCGCACGCCGGCCAGGGCGAGGAACTTCCAGCTGGCGCGCTCCTTGTCCTCGGCGATCACGGCGGCCACGGTGGTCGTCACGGACAGGCCGGCGAAGATCGCGGCGAACATGGAGACGAACAGCGTGTCGGGGATGTCCGGGTCGGGGCGGGCGACCAGGAGCGTGAACACGAACGCCACGACGGGGAAGACGAGGAACTGGATCAGGGTCATCGGGTTGCGCCGCATGTCGAGGCCCTGCTTGAGGAAGACCGCGCCGGCGTGAATCATGGCAGTTCCGCTCCCGTCAGTGCGATGAACACCGCGCCGAGGTCCGGCACGGTCTTGATGGCGTGGTGGCGCTGGCAGACGTCGGTCGGCGTCCCTTGCTCGACGATCCGGCCCCGGTGCAGTAGCGCCACCTCATCGCACAGCGTGACGGCCTCGTCCATGTTGTGGGTGGTGAGGAAGACCGTGGCGCCGGCGTGCCGTTGACGCCCAAACGTATCTACGCCTGCATTGCGTGATTACTGCGGCTCAGTTTACTCGGGCTGGGTGGCGGTGTCGCAAAGTGTGCGGCA
>JGI20166J26741_11542918_pt1 | contig 12231 bp, 12 predicted proteins | sample TergutCu122P5_FD_26741 | JGI IMG/M metagenome (IMG submission 26741) | reverse complement strand
TGCCCAGGATGCAGCGTACCAGAGCCATACCAGTCGCCTGACTGAACTCTGGTCTCTGCCCAGACCGGCCCAAGGTCTGAATACCTATAATAATAATAATGTAAGTTTCACTTTATCAGTTTCATTTTTTTAAATGTTGTAATAATTTTTTTTCCACTGTCTTCACTTTTTATTAACTTTTCAATGACCTGTGTTTGCATATGAAAGTGCATGTAAAAGAATATCCCTAGAAATTTCATTTAAATATTTAGGTAAAAGGGATACTAAACTGCCTTTTTAAGGCATGCTGCATAATGTCTGTTTTATCTTCCTCAAAATGCCATTAATTTCTTAATGTTATCTTTTTATGTTCAAATAATACTCATGTTTTTCATAAACCATGCACTAAAATGTAAAATTGCAAGATAAAAGGTCATGAATTGAATGGTTTCAGGTTTTCTCTGAGTTTAATCAGCTATTAATTTCTTCATTAATATAGTTTTGTTGTGTTACTGTCATTCCCAAGTGCAGTGTGGCAGCATTGCATGTGAGGGATGCATTCATGAAGAACATGCATAATTCAAAACTAATTTTCCTATAAGAATAAATGTAATATAGGAGGGTGCAACTGCAATCTTGGAGTGCAAGCCCTTCAACCACTGAAACATATTTTTATTGTTAAACATGCTTTCTAAGCACACTGTAAATAAGCAAACAATAAAAGTTTATGTATTGGCAATTTCCTTAATTAATGTAGTACACTACTTGGAAAAAATTGGTAAAAAATCATATTCTGACAACCATGAAGGAACAGGAAATGCAACAGATGCCTAGTTAGGATGTGCGGTCTCCCACTTGATGTTGAAGGCTAGTCTGATTCTGTGGAATGTCTTTTGCTGAAGAAAGAATCTAATGTAGACTTTTTGTTCCTTTTTTTACGAGGATTTCTCGGTATGCAGATACACATTTGATTATCTGCCGCACCACCAAGGAACTTCAATCCGTGTTTGGATTGTGTTTGTCAAAAATGGCAATAGCTGTAGAAATGTGCCTGTGCCACTCACTTCGCTATCAGTTGATGTGCTGGTGGCATGGGCTGATATGCTACCTTTCTTTTTATAATTACAGCAAGTCTTATTTTGCTAATGCTTGGGCATGCAACTCAAGCCATGAAAGTTTGATCATATTAATGATTTTTGATGAGTTTTAAAATTTTTTTGATTCACATTATTTTGAATTTTGTGAATAAAGAGAGAATTTGTTAACACGTTTTTGCATTACGCTATTGCAGATTCACGTAAAATGTGTCTGCCCTGTTTTTGAACTCTTTCATGTCTGTTTTAATTCCTTTTGCATTTACTGATAGACCTACATTGGTGCAAGTGTCGGATGATACTTCCTTTGTTTTTAATGGTGTTTGTGTAGGATATTGTGAAATTTATAAAAGCTCAAAGGGTAAGATGGCTGGGACATGTAAAGAGAATGGAAGTGGGAGCAATGCCAAGAAAGATGATGGAAGGAAGACTGTTCATAGGAAGAAGAAAAGGAAGACCTCGCTTGAGATGGATGGATGGATGATGATGTAGCAGACTTGAAAGTAATGAAGATGAAGCAGTGGATGGAGAAGACGAAAGATAGAGAGCAATGGAGACTGGTTGTTGAGGAGGCCAAGGCTCACCCAGGGCTGTACCGCTGCGAGGATGAAGGAATGGTGTTTGTATTTTCATTCAATGTTAGTACTTGTTCTTCTGGCGGAAAACATGCTGGTAATTATATAGACAAATGTAATCATACGGTAAAGGCACTGTGTGAGTCCCTCATATTAGATCATGTCTTACCACTGGCCTGTGTTGTTTGTATCGTACAGTCAAAGAGTAATTATGTTGCCTGTTCTCTGTGCTGTGTTCAGATTTCTGTGGTTTGAAAGAGTCAGACCTCTCAGATTCATGGAGGAATATAACCAAAATATTGATAACACTGGTTACCACTGCTGAAGTGGTTGGACGGTTTCAACCACATTTGTCAACCACACTTGTTCTGCTACTTCTATACCTTTCTGCCCTTTCATGTATCTTTCTTTGACTAACACAATTTTACTCCATTTTGTACAAACATCGAACTAAAGGTAGGTCATGGGTAGTGTAAACACATTATTACTGTACTCTTCTGTGAATGTTTGTATAAGGTATGCAGTTTATACATACACAGCATAGAATGGCATGTACTGTCAAAAATATTGATATCTGGGAGCCATAGGTGGAGTTGAAAGTTCTGGTTTGATTTGTTAAGTGTGTTGATGGCTACCGATAAGCAGACCTGTTGTGATATTAAATGTGTCAAACTGATGTGGGAGTAGAACCAATTCTGAAGACATTGTGTAGGAAGAATGTGCTTCAGTCAGTGAAATACAGTCCGGCCTTTTACACGAAACTGCACTAGACATTGCTGCAGGAGTGCAGAACATGAAAACTGCTACAGATGTCAGAAATGTATTGCACTGATCCGTGTACTGTAAATAGATCTATGTAACTTAACTGCTTAGAAATGGATTTATATGTTTAGTACATGGAAATTATTATTTTTTTTTCTTGGCGCGATAACGCCCTAGTGGGTCTTGGCCTCCTCATTCATGAGGTTTGTTTTTCTAGATCACACATGACACACCACAGTCGGTATGACTCCTCTGGACGAGTGATCAGCTTGTCGCAGAGACCTCTCCCTGACAACACACAACACTCACAACAGACAGACATCCATGCCCCCGGTGGGATTCAAACCCACGATCTCAGCAGGCAAGTGACCGTAGACCTACGCCTTAGACCGCGCGGCCACTGGGACTGGCACATGGAAATTATAACTTTATATATTCACAATGTGCTCTCCATATATTTTATAATTTTTTATTTGTTACGCTTAATGCATTTCTCTCCAGTCTCTTGTTACTTTCTCTTTGGTCTAAGTGCCTGCCTGGGCACCCTGATCTTGATCTATGTTATGTTTTCTTCTGTTAATGTGAGAGACCAAGTTTCACATGCACATAAAGTAAGAAGCAAAATTATAATTCTCTACATTTTAATCTTTATATTCTTCGACAGCCAATGGGGAGACAAAAGATTCTGGAATGATTGGTTGTTAAATACTAAGGTTAATTTGAATTATATTTAAATACTGTAGTAACCTTGTACAGCACTGTAAATGCACTGTGTCTGACTTATAAAACCAGTCTGTTGATGGGGTATAGTGGAATAACTGCTGTTTGCTCTGAGAGCCATACCAAACACATGAACTGACTGTGTGGGTAGAATTTAGCATTTTTTGATGTTAAACCTGGTGGTACATAAAGTAATCACTGGGATGTAAAGGGTTAAAATTTCTTCTTCTTTGATATCACTACAGACCAGTGTTGACCTTCGTCTCCTCAGCTGTCTTTTTTGACCACTTTCCAATTTGTAATTTTGTATTTATTAGTACCTGTTTGTACACAATTTCACTATCTTGTTTTTTAGTCATCCTTTAGTTGGCTTCCTTGAGGATTATTGTTAAATACTTCACTTACTTTTCTTTTACTATCCATTCTGTTAACATGACCAATCCAATTAAACCAACTTATTCTTACAAATGAAAGTATATTTAAATCTCCAAACAGCTGCATTAATTCTTTATTATATCACATTCTCAAGTTTTAATAATTTAATTCCCCCAAACATTCTTCTTAAAACTTTTCTTTAAAAAGTAGCCAGCTGTTTAGTAATGTTTTATTTAATGTCCAAGATTCTGCTCCGTATGGTGCCACTGGTCTTATTAATGTCTTACAGATTGTTATTTTTTCTACTCTGAATACTGATTGGCCCTTTAGTAGAGGTAGAAGTGCATAATTTGCTACTTTGCATTTGAAATTTTTTTTTTCCAGTCTCTGGTCTTTATCATTTTTATTTGTTAGAATTGTACCAAGATATGTAGAGTTTTTCACTATTGCAAAATTATGTTTGTCAAGTTTTACATACTTATTTTCATTTTAAGGTTTTTGTGATACTGTCATAAATTTTGTCTTTTTTTTTTTTCATTTATTTCTAATCCTGTCTTATTTGTTTTTTCGATCAATGATGTAAATACTTCTGCGTTTTGTAATCTTCTTCCTGTAATAACCACATCATCAGCACATGCTATAATGTGATTACATTTGTCAAATATGGTTCCCTGTTTTTCTACTTTAGATCTTATAATTGCAGTTTCCAACACTATATTAAACAGCAAAGGATTAATTGCATCTCCTTGTCTCAAACCTCTGTTAACTTTAAATTCAGAGGATAAATGTTAACCACTTTTAACCTTAACATGTATTCCATTATTTAAAATTCAGCACAATTAAAGCAAATTTTTTGGGGGAAATGTAGTTTATGCATTTCACTCCCTATTTCCTTTCTCCATACAGTGTCATATGCTGCTTGAAAATCAACAAATAGATTATGTACATCTATATTCAGTTCCCAACATTTTTTCAATATTTTTCTCATAGTAAAAATTTGATCAACAGTTGATCTTCCCCCTCGAAAGACCCCTTCATATTCTCCTATTATTTCCTCAACATAAGGTACTAATTTTACATATAAAATATCTGTGAGAATTTTATGTGTTGTACATAGCAATGTGACTGCTGTCATTATCACGTGTCTTTATGTCCCCTTTCTTATGAATTGGACATATTTCCACTCATGTGGTATCATCTGTGCCTCTCACATTTTTGAAATTACTTCATAAATGACCTTCTTGGTCTCCTGTCCTCCCTCTTTAATCAGTTCAGCTGTGGTTCGATCATATCCAGTTGCATTTCCATTTTTAATTTTCCTTATTGCTATCTCTTTGTCTACGTCTTGAGGTGGTTCAACATATGGTTTTGCAGTTTGTACACACTTTGTCCACTCTTCTTCACTGCCATTGTCCGTTCCATCTTACAGTTCAAAGTGCTTCTCATAATATTCAGACCACCTTTGCAGGACTTTCTCTTTGTTGCTTACTATTTTACCATCCTTATCTCTAATCAGTAGTGCTTGTGGTTTTATCCTTGTCTTATACTATTTACTTCTTGATAAAATTTCTTTGCTTGTGATTGTTATAAGCAATTTCCATTTGCCCCAGCTTTGATTTAAACGATACCCCCTTTCTCTGGCTACATATTTTGTGCTTCTTTTCTTGTATGCCTATATTCTTGTTTATTTTGCCTGGTATTTGTGTTAATCATTTTGTTGTAAGCTCTCTTTGTATCTTCTAATATTATTTGACATTCTTTCCTATTATTTTTCCAGCTGCCTCATGTATTCCCCCCCCCATTTTGTTTGTTCCATATTTCACTTATGTCTTCCACTTCTTCTAATTGAATATTTTGTACATTTGCTGACCACCTTGATGAATTCTACTTTTACTTCTTTCTTATTTAGTTTATCAATACCCTGTTTCTTTATTTCACTTTTCTGAGTTTTCTCACTTCTCACAATTTTCAATCTAATTTTGGCCCTCACTAAACAATGGTCTGATTCTCTTTCAGCACCTCTCATACTTCTCACATCACAATCATTCATGCAGTTTCTTCTTTCAACCAATATGTGATCTATCTGGTTACATATTTTGTTGTCAGATGATCTCAAGGTGACCTTGTGAATGTCCTTATGTTGATATCATTTTCCCATCACAGCTAAATCTCTTACCAGTGCAAAATTTACCATTTGTTTTCCTTTATCATTGTTTTGTTGTGAAGGCTGTGCCCTGCACATGCTGGATATAAATAGGACTTTTTTTCCAACTTTAGTGTTCAAGTCCCCCTAGTAATGTTTTCAGTTTGTAGTTGGTAACTGTATCACATACCCTCTCCAAAGAACTATAAAATTCTGCTTTGGCGACTTCATCTTTTTCTTCAGATGGGGCATGTGTTGATATCAATGTCAAATTGTCATATTTAACTTTAACCCTAATTTTACAAATTATTTCATTTACAGGTTCAAAATCTATTAAATTATCCATACTATGCTTACTAATATAAAATCCTGTTCCAAATTCATGTTTGTCACTTTTGTGTCCACTGTGTAAAAATCATACAGTTTTTCTTTTTTTAAATCTCATTTCCTTTCCCTGGCCACCTAATTTCTTGCAGAGCACAGACATGTATCTATACTCTTCATTTCTTTTACCAGTTCGTTCATTTCTCCTGCTATGTACAATGTGCATATGTTTCAAGTTGCTATCCTCATCTCATAAATCCTTTCCCACTGCCTAGGTTGATTCCACTCAGTCTTTTCTGAGGCCACAATTTAGGTTTTGTAACAGTTAGCTTTTTCACAGTGGCGGGTTGTCGGCTTGTTGCCTAACCCCCAACCTGGAGGGCGGATCCACCATATTCATAACCCCAGGGCTGGGTGGCCCAGCTATACCCCCAGGCACCAGGTACCCATTTTAATCACTTTTTATGACTTGAATGGGCTGCAGTGAGACCATTATTTTCCCCGGTCACCATGTGGAGAATTTGAAGGGAATTAAAATTGATTTTATATCGGAGAATTGTTTAACTTCCTACATTCACAGCTAACTGCATGGGGGAGAGTCCTTGAGAAACTGACAGTCTCTTAGCAAGTTGGGGAAATTTCCTGTCTGTCATGGCACTTGCAGGTTTGTTACTGGGTTCAGATGAGCCTGCTTCTTGAGAAATCCAGCCCACATCCTCACATATTATTCCATGATAAGAGTGTGGCCTGCACTGTCATACTGTGGCATGTTCATGTGAACAGGTTAGTGAGTTTTTGAATTCCACAAGGGGAGGGATTTTTTTAATAAACTGAGTGACTGCTAGGTTTCAAACAGAAGGTTTGTTCGATGTAATCAGTCCGCCACGTAATTTCACAGCCAAACAGAACAATTAAGTGTTACTTCCAACAAAAAAGTATGTGCATACAATTTTGCCCACAATTTCAAATAACAGTAACAGATACATGGACATAATTCGATGCAAATAAATGCGTTTGCCCCCACCGTAACAATGTTAACTCAACTTATAATACAAATAATTTTTTTGTTATACGTACTTGGTTAGATTTATTACTCAGTATGTACATAGCATGATATTGCACGGCACTGCTGGTAGATACGACACATTGGGCAGTGTGTCCGTAAAACAGTTGTTGGTGGTAGTTATACTATTTGTCAAGAGATGACGGGCTGATTCGGCTTTGGCGGGGTATATAGTGGCCGCACTTAAACGTCCATGGAATATACGCCATTTTGTGTTTAGGCGGAAATATTCACGTCCGTCACTTACAGGATATTGACGCCTGCGCATGTTCTGCATCCCTCTGTCGGTAGGTTTAGCTAGTAGAAGTTTACATTGTGAAACCGGGCGCCGTTTGCGAAAGAGCTTCGCTCGTGTGTAGCTGTGTTGCTAGTACATCGTTCCAAGCAGTTCAGTATCGGATGGCATTTAGTTTCAGTTAATGAACACTGCGTTTGGTGACAGAAACGGTGAAGGAGAGTATTACACTCTATTTGGATATAATTCGCCAGCAGTTTCTAGTGAAAGTACTAGATGTGTTTTGTGACAACAAAATTACAACTTATGCCAAAAAATAAATGGACTAGTGTAGAGTATTTTACAGTATATGCGTGCTTATGGAGATAATGACATGATGCGTGTTTTAGCAACCCCCTTTTTATCTTACCGCAATTAAATTATTAGGCAGAGGGTAATAATAATAATAATATTTGTGTTTAAAAGTTGTGTGGATTGTTTCCTAACTCACATGACTTTTCCTTTCGATAAGCCGAAATGAGCGAGCATGTCTGACAATGCTAGACTAAAGAGTGATTGATGTGTTAAGTTGACGTGGTTTAGGTTGGTACCGTTCGTGCTTGTACAGAAAACCACACGTTGTAGTGCCAGCTGCTAGAGTTAATCTTCGTGGAGAGGAGTTCATTTAGCCACAGCGCGGTTTGATTTTGCCTGTGTCATATAAGTGAAGTGTTTGTGTGAAGAAGGGCAACTTTAACACTAATGTGAATGAAACAGTGAGATTGCGTTGTGTCCAAACATGGTTTAGGAAACGAGAGTCCTAATTGGAGTGTCAGAAACCACTTCATGCAAAGAAAGGAATTAATGTCTTGTGTTGCATTGGTATTAAGCAGTTGGTTGGAGACGTACTTACTGGAACAGCCAATGATTTTGTGGCATCCGTGAAACGTGTCGTTCCTGGAAGACGCAAGACGACAGCTGTGCCTGCAGTCTTCCTGTGTTGTGCTGATCGCCGAAAAATTACCGGCTGCGTACACTAGGTGGGTCATTCATTGTCATTTGACTGTTTCTACTGCTGTTTCACCCCTCAAGCTGTAGGAGTGTAGAAGTGAATCGGTGCGCCTGAGTGCACTGCAGGCGGAACATATGTGGGTTTGGAAGGTGGTTGAATTGGGTGTCAAATGAGGCATGGGTAGTGACAGTTTATCATATATATGTTTACTGACCGTGGCGTTGTGTTGGAAGGAGAGTTAAAATACGGCGATCATTCACTGAAGTCACACGCCCTTAGAGGCTTACACACTGCTAAACGTAGTAACTGCTTTGTACTTCAGATTTAGAAGCACTTAAATGTGTAGTTATATTAACAATGTGTTACAAATGGTTTCCCGTTTTACTTGGTTTTGAATTCGAATTAATGTTTAACACCAAATTAGTGACCTACTATCCTGAAAACAGGATCGTGATTTTTTTCCCTTTTTCGGCTAAATCGCCTTATTTAACTCTGAAAATACGTACGCGTAGGCAGATAACAGAAAATTATAGTTCTGTAAGAGGAGGGGCTTGTTTGTTTTCTTATATGTACAAGTCGATTGGCAGACTGAATCTAAAGGATGTGACAGGAAGAAGTCGTGGGCTAATTTGGTTCAGTTTTCTAGGACACGTTTTGGGAAAGGGCTGAGGAGAACCACAAAAAGTGTCAGAATAACTCTTTGACGGACTGGTATTCGAAACCGGAAATGAGTACCAATCCAATGCAACATTGTACGAAATTGATGTTTCATTACGGTTGGTATAACGAAAAAAAAGCCGAAAACGAATTAAATTAAATTAGCTTGTGTCGTAACGGACTGTTATATAGCATTATATTATGTGGCGCTATATTCATATGGTGTGTATCAGAACTATATGGACAGGCGCATATAAAATGTGCGAAATTTCACTTATAAAATGGAAAATAAATATAGGTCAGGATTCAGGTGTTCTGGGATGTGACATTGTGTCATGGGGGGAGGAGTGCCCGATATTTCGAAGCTTCAGCTTATCAGTAATTACAGTATTTTTGTGAGGTATTTTCCTGAAGATAGTAAGTATCCTATAGGCCTATTAAAATAAGTTGTAAATTACATTTTTTCATTTAATTATGAATACATGAATTATAATCGACGTATAATCAGTGTGGATGCATTTCACATCGATCCAAACATCACTGATAAAGGACCAATGAAATAAACTGCCATACTGTAGAAAACTACCTTACCAATAACGCAGGTCTTTTTTATTTTAGATTTGAATTCTTTTAATAACAGCATTTGTGGTATTTCCCCCTGGAAACAGGATTATGAATTTGCTTCCTTTTCTCAGATAAGTTCATTTATTTGACTCTTTATTGCCCACAAGCAGGCAAATAGCAGGAAATAATTACGCTGAAAGCTGAGAAGCTAAACGTTGGCCCAATATTGCGTGTTGGTTTGATTCAGGAAGTAATGACTCTGTAAGGGAGGCGACGAAACATGTGAAGGGGCAAAATGGATCCCACAACACAACCAGAATATAACGCCTTATACTATACAGCGCAAAGAAAAACAGGGCTCCATTCAAGTCCCGTCTGTCTGGGATTTGTGGTGGATAAAGTGGCACAGGGACAGATTTTTCTGCCAGTACTTCGGGTTCCCTTTGGAATACCATTCCACCAATGTTTAATTTTTTTTTTTACAGTCCACCAACGCTAAATAATCTTAGCAATTGACAGTGTCTTTAAATAACCCAGCACCAAACGTACAATACAGCGATATTTTTGAATAGGTTTGTCAGTATACTTTCGAGAAAAGACAAAAGATCGAAGCTTACAACGCGCCGACAGTCGTAGACTTTCGACACAACAGATGTTTATATGTATCGGCTGAAAAAAAGCGCTGTATATGTATGTGTGTATATATATATATATATATACTATATATATATATGTGCGTGTGTGCGTGTGCGTGTGCGTGTGTGTGTGTGTGTGTGTGTGTATAAGCATAATATACTCTCCTTATAAATATGGAGAAAGAAAATGTAACCTGTTACAGAAATAGTTGACTGTGGTTAATTAGGTCTGATTGTTAGATGTATGTACACTGTAATACAAGGGTAGGCCGATCCCAGTGGCCGCGCGATCTAAGGCGTGGATCTGCGGTCGCTCTGTTGCTGGGATTGTGGGTTCGAATCTCACCGGGAGCATGGATGTTTGTCTCTTGTTGCTGTTGTGTGTTGTTAGGTAGAGTTCTCTGTGTCGGGCTGATCACTCGTCTAGAGGAGTCCTACTGAGTGTGGTGTGTCTGAGTGTGATCATGAATCCTCGATAATTAGGAGGCCTTAGCTCACTAGGGCTGATGCGCCGTGGTAAAAACAAATACAAGAGGAGAAAATTCAAATTCTTGGTAAAGGTGGTGGTAGACACTGGCTACAAGGCTCAAGATCTGGATTTGGATTTAGACAGACATAGCTAGGAGTCACCAATGTGAGCAATTCTGGGGTCCATAAATCATCTTATGTAGTAAGTTTACCGTAGACTCTTAACCCGAGTGTAAAGCGGCCAGAGAGTGAAGCCCACCATTAACCGTCTAGTACCGAGTTTAAGAATGAGTGGAGCCTTACCTTCACTTTATGTCTTTTCATGATGTAGCGGTTACGCACAGGACAATTTTATTTTTTCGTTTAGCATCCTAAGTAGAATTCGGAAGTCACTTTCTGCTGCTCCTATAACTGGGGTACAGTGTGTCCTGTCGCAGACGTGACAGGGGGGACATGTCGAAGGGTGCTGATCACTGTTACAATAGCGTCATAATTAATTTGAACATTCGACACGCTAGTAACGTAGCTACAGTTGTTGGGGCCCACTGTCGTCGTGCTAAAGGAAAAGAAAGGGGAGGGTCTAGTTGACTGTGGTGGATGTACGTATCTTGGGTGGGTAATGCGTATTACACGGACAGGGAATGCGCTTGGCGTGCTCAGTGCCATGTTTAATCGACCGTTATCTTTGTTGCTCGGATAACATGTTAGAGTGCAGTAAAGTAACATTGCAACAGTTGAAGCATTCCAGGCTGGTATGAAATTTAATTCCAGTCACTGGACATACGCGCACATTCCTGGCGTTTTGAGTTAAAATGAGTAGGAAACAAGAGCCCCTGTTGTTCCTGTTCAACCATTCGATGGTAGATACGAGGTATGTCACTTGGTAACATTGGTCGTCACAGACTGGGTATCAATAAAAGAAATGTCTGCCGTCGTCTGTCCGCCCTTTAAAGCCAACTGTTTGTAGATCTTTAGGACTGGAAACTAGGCCTGTACATTAACACGAAAATGTCCTGAGCTAACAACACGTAAAGTTTTAATTCTCGAGGATTCGAATTATCGTGTGTTGCTGTAACACTGTAGTGTAAAATGAAAATTGTAATTATAAATACGAATGATTATGTTGATGATAGTAATGAGTTTAAACTTACCCAGTTTCTAAGTAGTACACCGTAAAAGCGCACACGGGAATGGAAGGAGAACTTCTTTCTCGATCGAAAGATCCCCGCATGAATTGACCCTAGGAGGGGGTGGGGGAGGTGATTTCGAATATTCGAATTATTTGTGTGTAAAAACATGAATATGGCATTTAGTTTAACATCATACCATTTTTTGTTACCCATACTGTACATACGGTTACAGTCAATACATCAACCAACAAATGCGCTTAATTAAATACAATTTTTTTTTCTCCTGGCGCTACGACCCCCATCGGGGGTTGTGTTTTACAGCCCTCTAGCGGGCTTTAGCCTCCTCGCATACGAGGTTACTTTGATCACATACAACGACGCGCCACAGTCGTTAGGACTCCTCTGAACGAATGATAAGTCCGTTGCAGAGACCTCTACCTGACAACACACAACACTCACAACAGACAAACATCCATGCCCCGGGTGGGATTCGAACCCACAATCTCAGCAGGCGAG
>JGI20166J26741_11542807_pt1 | contig 12231 bp, 16 predicted proteins | sample TergutCu122P5_FD_26741 | JGI IMG/M metagenome (IMG submission 26741) | reverse complement strand
GACCGAACTTGCTCTCGTCGATTTCGATGGACTTGTTAGGACCACCGATTTTCTGAGAGCTGCCCAGCACATAGTCTAACATGACCTCTCTACAGAGTTTGGCCCAATTGCTGATGGTTGCAGGACTGAACTGATGCTCTTGCTGGATAGTGTGAGCAGTAACACGGCGATGTCATGTGTGAGGAGCAGAACCTCCATAATGTTTAGGTTACTCTCCTGAAACCAAGTACCGTGCCTAATTGAAGTTGAAGCACAGCACGCGGAAGCAAATATTGCCCTCCAACATCGCCATCAGTAATCGTTCGAAACACTACTGTCGACGCAGCAGGACATTTGTGATCCGCACTTACTGCTCACCATACTGCTTAGAATGGGGGATCCGCTGCAGATTAGCGGACCAAACATGGCGGCCAGAAGCGGTGTCAACCGCTACAACGGTATTTCCGTGAGGGGAGCAGGAGGGAGTGTGAGAAAACATAAAATATACTGTTGTAGACGAAACAGGAAGGCGTACTTGTTATGTGACCTGAATGAGGGAGAAAGGAACTGAAGCACAGTAGTGGGAAGAGTAGTAGTGTCAGGCTATAAAAGATAGCTTAAAACTTTTCTAACCTAAAGATTGACAATTTTCCTGGAGTTAGCTCTATTGTAACAGACGGAACAGGAAGAAGTACTTGTTATGGGACGTGAGTGAGGGAGAAAGAACTGAAACACAATAGTGGAAAGAGTAGTAGTGTCAGGCTATAAAATATAGCTTATAACTTTTCTAACCTAAAGATGGTCACTTTTCTCGGAGTTAACGCTGCGACGGTTGTGTCCGCGCGCATACCTGATTAGCGAGATGCCGTTGTGTCCCGGGGACGAACAGTTCGTTCCTGCAACCATCCTCGACATCGCCATCTGAATCCATCTATGGCTGAAGGATCTGCGTGCCTGGTCATATCACAACAGAACCAGTTACATTGCACCTTAGCCACATGTCCTTAAGGAACTGTAAACCGATAGCGTGGGTACTGAATAAGAACGTCAGGAAATGTTTAATCGCTTCGCCGCGATATCCCAGCGAATCTCGTACAAAAGATGTTTTGGGAACGTAAGGCATCTCGCACAGTCTATTCTGATAAATTTTAGTGACAGTTGTGATGCGATGCACCATATTAACACAGATTTCTAAGTCACTACAACTGACACAACCAACAGCGCGAAAAAAAGGAAAAGAAACTGTAGTATTAAAGACGCTTGGAACGCAGCGTAATGGTAAAAAGGCGGTAAAACCTCGAGCCCAATACAGCAAGAGTTTAAGAAGGAAGGAAACAACTATCTCCAATGTGGAAAGAGTAGTAATAAATTTTATCATAGAAATTACGTAAAACAATATCTAACCTCTGTCTCAGAAATGTTGGGGTACGCTTGTAGTACTGGTAAAGAAGCGTTAAAACCTCTACCCCATTCACCAACAACATCCATATAGTTTGTAGGACCCGTGGCGCAAGATATATCACGGAGACACGTGTCAGCTTGCTGCATTTGTGGTCCGCTAATCTGCAGTCGTGCCGGAATGAGCCCCACATCCTTGAAGACCTGGACGCCGATATCGGGGTCACTGAACAAGAAAGAAATAAACAAATTATTTGTAACACCATTGGGTACCAGGGTTACTTTCCCGAGGGTAACACTGCCGATGCGTTGCGCTAACCATCCACCCCATCTAGCGACGAGATAACATAAACAAATTGACGAAGTGTACCAACTTTATGCAATAATTGTGATTTAATATAATAAATATCTGTACATGTTTCGGGCATCTATACGCCCATCTTCAGGAGTACAGGTTATATGTTACTGTATATGGTGTTCAGCACTGCAAAATATAACTAGGCGTTAGTGGTTATTTTCATTCTATGTTGTTCGTCGTGTTGTATAATTGTTGGTTTAGGTTGTGCTGTATGTTGTATTGAGTTCAGGTGCCACATAATAAGTGTTATGCTCCCTGAAGTGGGTGGAAATGCAGCCGGGGCGGGGGTATGAAGTGTGTGGTTGCCGTAATGGCTGTGTGTCTAGTGTCGGCGGGAGGGGGGGGGTGTATAGGCCGTTGTATAAAGAGGTGGTTGGCTTGGGATGTTGAAGGTGAATGGGTGCATGTGCTAATGGAGACGAGATGGTACTTACCTAGGTGTTGTGGCTGTGGTCCTAAGGAGCCGGTATGTAGTCTTGTGCACTGTGTGTAAGTTTGTATCCGACTGGCATGGTCATGTTAGCGGCTGGGTGGGGTCAATGGCTAGTAGGATCAGTGGGTTTGGGTCACCCGGGCTTTGTTCAGAAATGAGTTTCCCTTCTTTATGGAAGGAATGTGTATAGTACTGTTCGTGTGGCGTTAGAAGGGAAGTGTTACTGAGTGGTTTGAGGAAGGTCATTGTTTTGTCTATGGGTCCGTATTCGTGCCTGTCCTGGAGGTTGTGTTGTGCATATGCCGATTGTGGGTCATTGTTTTTTATGTAACGTGTGTGCTCCTGGTACCGTAGTTCGAGGGCGGCTCGTCTGACCTACGTACGCTTGTTTGCAGGTGGTGCATGTTAATAAGTGTATGCCGCTCATGTCGTACGGGGCAGGGGAGGGTATGGTTGTGGTATGTGGTTTGGTGAGTTGCGCAACTGTGTTGTTGCTTTTGAAGGTAACTTTCACATTTGTGTTTTTGAATAGGTTGGTGATTTTTCTGACGTATGGTGAGGAGTGTGTGAAGGTGGCCCATTTTTTATCCTGTGTGGAAGCTGAGGGTACGGGTGTTTGGTCGAGTTTTTTCTGTACATTGCGTATTAATTTTGTTAGAATGTGGATGGGAATGTTGTTGCGTGCGGTCTGTTTGATGCTTCTCCATTCCTTGTGTCGTACTTCACTGAGGGGAAGTGAGAGCGTTCTGTTTATAAAGAATCTATAGGCCGCGAGCTTATGCTCAAGAGAGTGATTGGAGAGAAAGTTGATGGTGGTGTCCATCGCAGTAGGTTGCGGTAAATGTCTTGCCCGAGGGAGGTGGGTTTTCTGGTGATTGAAAGTTCCAAGAAGTTGGCCTTGTCCTTGGTTTCATATGTTGGGTTGAGTTTAATGTTGCGGTGGATTGTGTCCATATAATGCTGTATGTTTGTGGTGAAGGTAAGTGTGGAATCATAGAAAATAAGTTTATCGTCCACGTATCTGGCATAGAAAATTAGACGTCTGGAGTCAAAAGGTGTTTAATGTTGTTTTTTCCAGTTTTTGTACGAATATCTCGGCCACAGTTCCGAAGATTGGGGAGACCATGGCAACGCCCTTGTCAGGTTGGTATATTTGGTTCTGGAAAGTGAAATAGTTTTGTCACAGGATGGTTTCTAGTAGCATGTTGATTTGGTTGGCGGTGTGTTTGTCATTGTCAGGAGTTTGTGTTTGGTAATGTTGATGTCTTCTTTTATTGGGATTTGACATAGGGGTCTTTGATGTCAGGAGTTAGTAATATGTGTTTATTGTTGATTTTCAGTTGTATTAAGTCCTTGGCCAGGGTGCTGGAATTGATGACATTGTACTGGTTTTCAGTGTGCAGGTGGTTGTTGAGGATTGTGTTTAGCTTTTTTGCTGCTTTGTATGCGGGGGCCGTCTTATTTTTAACCACAGGTCGGATGGGGGTTTTGGGTTTGTATAGTTTCAGCAGGGCATTAAGTGTGGGTGGGGATGGGTTTTTTGGGTTAAATATTTGATATGTTTTTTGTCAATAAATTTGTCGCATTTTATTAATGTCTTGTGTATTGTTTTATGGTCTTTGTGAGTGGGGTTGTTTGTGAGTGCGGAAGTTGTTTTCTGAAAGGAAGGTATGGACCTTGTCAGTGTAATCTGGTGTTTATATAATTACTGTGGTTTTTTTTTGTCCGCACGGGCAATCATAGCATCGCCTTGCGTAATTTTTGACTTATTTGTTTAAGCACATAAAGTTGTCTTTTCTGCATGGTATTGTTGTGGTTAGCGTTGTATAACTGCTTAAGCTGTTTGGCCGCCAAAATCCGAAAGGAGTTCTGGATCTTCTTGTCTAGGAGTTTGATGGCACGTTCCGTTTCCAAAGCAATGGTTGTCCAGGAGGAAGCGGATGACTCTCCAACCACCCTTTCGAGCACAAGCTCGTGGCCTATACATTCTTTACAAATAGAATGCTCTCACTTCCCCTTAATGAAGTACGACACAAGGAATGGAGAAGCATCAAACAGACCGCACGCAACAACATTCCCATCCACACTCTAACAAAATTAAGACGCAATGTACAGAAAAACTCGACCAAACACCCTTACCCTCAGCTTCCACACAGGACACAAAATGGGCCACCTTCACACACTCCTCACCGTACGTCAGAAAAATCACCAACCTATTCAAAAACACAAATGTCGAAGTTACCTTCAAAAGCAACAACACAATTGCGCAACTCACCAAACCACAACCATAACCTCCCCTACCCCGTACGACATGAGAGGCATATACCCATTAGCTTGTAGCAACTGCGAACAAGCGCATGTAGGTCAGACCAGCCGACCCTAGAACTACGGTACCAGGAGCACACACGTTGCATAAAAAACAATGACCCCACAATCGGCATATGTACAACACAACCTCCACGACAGGCACGAATACGGACCCATAGACAAAACAATGACCCTCCTCAAACCACTCAGTAACACTTCCCTTCTAACGCCATACGAACAGTACTATATACATTCCTTCCATAAAGAAGGGAAACTCATTTCTGAACAAAGCCCGGGTGACCCGAACCCACTGATCCTACTAGCCATCGACCCTTCTCAGCCCCTAACATGACTATTCTAGTCGGATACAAACCTATCTACAGTGCACAAAACTACATACCGGCTCCTTAGGACCACAGCCACAACACCTAGGTAAGTAGAGCGCGTTTTAAACCTGATGGCATACGGTGACGCAAAGGTGGGGAAGTGAAGGGGAAACTGGTGAATGGAGTGGGTAGCCATTACTCTCACACTACCTCGGAACGTGGCGTATCCAGCATTACTAACGCCGATGTGCACACCTCGGCTGCCGGCAGTCAACTGAACTGACGCCCCGCCGATTTAAATGGACTCGTCCGTTTCGGTGAAAGACGAAATCTGGTTTCTGCGCGTGTGCCATCACGTTTCAAACGCACTATACACCAACCCCCCTCCCACCCACACTAGACACATACAACCATTACGGCAACAACACACTTCATGCCCCCGCCCCCCGCTGCATTTCCACCCACTTCAGGGAACATAACACTTTTTATGTGGCACCTGAACTCAATACAACATACAGCATAACCTAAAACTACAATTATACAACACGACGAACAACATAGAATGAAACTAACCACTAACGCCTAATTATCTTTTACAGTGCTGAACACCATATACACTAACATACAACCTGTACTCCTGAAGATGGGCGTATAGATGCCCGAAACATGTACAGATATTTATGATAATAAATCACAATTGTTGCATCAAGTTGGTATGTACCTCTCGTCATTTTCATATATGATTCACGGTCAGACATACATCAATTTACATAAACAGTAGACCTATACCCTTACTTCCAACCATTACTGCATGGCCTGTTCTGGGGCACTGTACCTTTTACCTGCAGCTGTAATCGATGCTGATGCCGGCATGTGATTACAGCCTTTGGTCGGAGAAATGTGGGTCAAAATAATCTGTCGTTGGATACTCTGCGGCGTTCTGTGGTAAGTAAGATGATCTGTGGGTAAGTAGGACCCGACGTGATATGGCGGCGAGGATAGTGAAGGAGGTCTGCAGAGGAGTTGAAATTGCTGCGAAGTGTAAAGGTAATAATCCTTACTTGAGCATTTGAAGCGTTGTTGCGCATATTGTATAATATGACGTGATGATTAAACGACAGCAATTATTTTGCCAGGAGGTTATGTTTCGATTGTACTCACCATTTGTTTTTCGCGAAATCTTGAAAAAAAAAAATCCAAATTTGCCGAATATAAGTTAATGTGTAGTGACTTCACGTGGCCGTTGGGTGAGTAGTCTGCAGCTATGTGTTTAATACTCTTGTTAGAATTAGCTGTGATTAAACCGTAAGTTCATAATAACTGGTTGAAACTATTTCAGGATATGGAGGAAGTGTTTCAACGCAGTTTGTAAAGTTAACACATGGGGATGCGACAGCAGCAGTTGCTGCTGAAACTAGACGTGAGTATCCACAATAGAACTATACAACACAGGGCAAGCACATTACTCACCAGTACTTTGCTTCCTGTTGGATGAAATGGCTCATTTTTGTTGCAGCTGGTAGATATATTTGGAATTGATATTGCCCTTTCTTTTGTTTAGATTCTTCCAAATAAGTTCGTGGACGTGATTTTTAACCCTTCAACTTTTTTTTTGTAAAACATTAGTGGTGCATAATGCTATCAAGCTAGTTTTTCCTATGTTTAAATTTCAAGTGACAGGTACAGGATGTGCCAGTATATGCATTTCATTTCAGAAATTGTAATACCTCAAAGTATGGATTGTTTCACAATAAAACTCTTTGGTGTAGTACTACAAAATCATCTTATATGTTGTAAGATTTATTATTCATGTGTGTTATGTATAATTATGTTCATTTCTCATTTTTCCTAATTATTGTTTTGTTGTTCAGTTGGGAAGCAGTTTACGTAGACCCACTGAAGGCACCTGTGTTTACACCTGTATTTTGTGAAGTGCATACATTCTGCACAGTTCTTTTCATTTGTGTCTGTTTATGAGGCTGTACTATATAGAAGTTTTGTTTCCAGACTGAGTGTGATTTTGTGTAGGTTTTTGGCTTGGTTACAGAGAACAAAACTATTTGCTGTTGCTGCATTTGTATAGAATAGGAAAACATTTCTGACACCTCTCAGATGTATTTAATTTTGCTTTAGTCTACCAAGATTAGATGTGCCAAGCTTCTTATGTAAAAGGTAATGTTTGTACTTTGTATCAGTGTTTTTGATTTCTGTAATGGAACAGGTGCTTGGGCATAATGCATCAATGCATAGTTACAAAGTGCTGATTATATATATGGCAGTGGATGGGTCTTGCTGGTTTAATACTTTTAGGACAGCATTGGTTAGTTGCAGGCTTCATGGGGTTTTGTTGTGTCTAATTTTTATGTTCCCCACAGCCACAGTTCGCAAATTTGATGCAGTTCAGAGATCACAGTTGACTGACTTTGGCAAATATGTAGCAGAGTGTTTAACAAAGTATGTGCAAAAAGTCCAGTTGACAGCTGGAGATGAACTGGAACTCTTGATTGCTCCTGAAGGTGTCATACCAGTATTACAGTTCCTGAAAGATCATCATAATGCACAGTATGCCAACTTGGTTGACATTGCAGGCATGGACGTGCCATCCCGTCAGTACAGGTTTGAGGTAAATTTTTAATTTCAGAGAAATGTGAAAATTAGAAGTGGTGAAATTAGTCCATGACTTAACCTCCTGATTATTCAGGGTTTAGAAGTGTTCTATTTTATTGTGCATTGCTTGATCAGAGTATACACTGTCTTTCCATCTTCCTGCTGTTTGATCTGCAAGCATGCTGAGTGGATTGTAATGAAAGTTTGGTGTTGGGAGGTCAACTTCTGAACAAAGTTTGGCCTTCATGATCCATTTTAGGTTCTGTAATAAACGTTTTGATAAACACTGGTGACACTTCCATTCTCTAGTCAGATGTGGCACACTAAGGCTAATGTCAGAGTGGCTCCATATACGGCCGTGCTTTTACACTGATGTATACGGCCAATCATGGACGAGGAAACAGAGCTGTGTCAACTAATGTGAATGGTCACAGTGGCAATGAGTTACACTGCCGGATTCCACCGACCACCACCCGAAATCAAACGAGTTTGTTTTTTCCTGCTGTATTGGTCAGTGCTCTTGGTTCTGTGAACATTTTGTCATGTGCATATTGTGTTCTGCACAGAGAATGTTTGATTTGGAGAAGTTAATATAATTAGTTTCTGAAAAGAAACCTTTATGGGACACAAAGGACAAACTGTACCACAACAGAGACATTGCCAAAAAGCTGTGAAATGAAGTAGCTACAGATATGGGATGTGAAAGTAAGTAAAAACATCAAGTACATTTGTTATTTCTATTTCAGTAATTAACTTTAAGTACAAATGTAAATTTTTAACTACTTTTACAACATACATAGTTACTGTATTTATTTTGTTTGAATTGTGTAGGCTCTGTTCATATTATTGAAAATCAATTGCTCCTTCAGCATTAAAATATTGCATGAACCTGTCTCGTATACTACATACATTTTGTTTAGCACAGTTTTAGTGCCTTGAGCTCCTAACATTACTGTGGTTTTCAGGTGTTATTTGCATCATTGCAGATGTTTCGTTGACTCCTTCCTTATCAATGATAATATTGTGCAATAAACAAACATTTATTATTATAGTATCAACATGCTCTGGATTAACTTGTAACTCAGTTTTCAGGCATCTCCACTTTGCAACCAATATTCCAAATGCGCATTCTGCTGTACGTTGTGCTCTGCTCAGTCAATTGTTAAATATTTCTTTTTGTCAAGACACTCTGCCATTATCCATGGGATATGGCCTCATTAGATATTCTTTTATTGGATATCCCTGATATCACCTACTAACACATACGGTAAAGTTATATTGGTATGTGGGATTTGTCACGGTGGTGGTAAATTAAATGACCCTGCTTCTGAATGATGGAAAACATTGGATTCAGTGAACACGCCACTGTTACTTTGTCTCCTATATGCTCCGATATCTACAATCATAAATTTATATTTTGCATCCACTATTGCTTGAAGGTGGGATTTATAATTATAAAACTAAGAACTGGAGCTTTGTGGGCACCTGATACGCACACGTTTTCCGTCAATTGCTCCCACGCAATTAGGAAAATTCCATAGCATTTTGAACTCATCTGCAGTCTCTTGAAGCATATTTTCCTTAACAAAAGGCATGTGTCATTTCATGAGTCTATTCCAAATGGCATCACATGTCTCATACACTATTTCAGCTATAGTATTGTGTGTGATTCTTGCTGAAAACGACAAAGATCTAAAGTTTATCCCTGTTGAAAGAAACCTGAAATAAAATCAATGAAATTATTAAGTACGCATGTAGATCTGTAATATATTGTAAAATCTTGATTTGTAATATTTATTAAAATACACCATGTTTCAAAAAGAATGGCCCAATTTCAAATAATTATATCTAATAATGAAAATGTGTTACAGTTACAAAACAAATTACAAACTATTAAGTAAGTCCTCAAGTTTCACTCACCGTAATTATAAATGCTCTATGTGCCCTCCACCTGCTGCACGGACAACATCCACACGATAGCTGAATTCGTCCCAAACGTGTCTGAGAGTGTCTTCTGTCCAAGACTTTACTGCAGCCATGATTCTGTTTGTGAGCTCATCCAAGTCAGCAGGTAATGGTGGAACATAAACACGTTCTTCTACATATCGCCATAAGAAAAAGTCAAATGGTGTCATGTCTGGGGATCTTGGGGGCCAAGAGTGTAGTGCCAAGTCTTTGGGTCCCGTGCGTCCAATCCAATGTTGAGGCAATGTTTCATTTAGAAACCGACAAACTTGGTTGTGCCAATGTGGCAGTGCTCTGTCTTGCTGAAAAATGAAATCTTCAGAGTCTTCATTCAGTTATGGGAATAACCAATCCTGCAGAATTTCAAGGTAGGAATTTCCCGTAACCGTGTTTCCTTAAAAAAAGAAAGGGCCATAAATCTTTCTAACAGAAACCGCGCTAAAAACATTAATTTTCGGTGAATCATGCTCATGCTGTACAATTTCATGTGGATTCTCAAGTCCCCATATGTGAACATTGTGGCGCGAAACTTTACCGCTTAGATGAAAAGTTGCTTCATCACTAAAAATCATCCGTGGTAAGAAGGTGTTGTCCTCTAAGAGCATATCACAAAAATCTGTTCGTTTTCTTCTGTCACCTACACGAAGAGCTTGCACCAGTTGCAATCTGTATGGCTTCATAAGCAAACGTTGTCTTAACACATGCCAAACAGTCACATGAGGGATGGTAAGTTCTCGGCTAGCATGACGAGTGGACTTGCGTGGGCTTCGCTGAAAAGCCTCTTGAATTCAGTGCACATTTTCCTGTGAAGTGTGTGGTCACCCTGGACTCTTCCCCTTCATAAACACCCTGTTTCTTGAAATTATTCATACCAATGACGAATGTTCTTTGCCAGTGGTGGATCAATCCTGGAATGTAGTCGAAATGCACGCTACACCATAATCATGGATGAAGTCTTGTTAAATTCAAGGACTGAAAATGCTTTGTGTTGCATCGATGCCATCTTCTCAATAACTAATGGTAGTGTTTGTTTGGGCGCTAGTAGTGGAATCTAGCGGCAATCATATGAAACTCTTGTTCACGTGGTACAAGTTTCATTCATTTGTGGTTCGTGGTTGCAGAAATATAAGGTTTTAAAATTGGGACATTCGTTATGAAACACGCTGTATTTTCTTTTTTTGCAGGTCAAGTTCTAAAAACAAAGTGGCAGAGTTTATGCAACAATTTTTGGAAAGAACATGTTAAAATAACGAAACGAACACCAAGCGAAGGCACTTCCAACAAACATTCCTCACAGTGGAAATATTGTCAACAACTTTCCGTTTTGACTGACGTGTTCACTCCTAGAAATGTGAAGAGCAATATCCCACCACCTGATGTAGATACAATTGTGGTAGATGTAAATGAGGACATGTGTGGCATAATGTCGAAGAGATGTCAACAGAGCCAATGCCAGAATCCAAAGATATGATTACAGCTGCAAATCACTCTTTTCCAGCTAACACATCACGTAATTCAGAGACAAGGCGGAAAAGAAAAGCAGAAAAAGCCAGGCACTTTCTCAGTTGCTTGCATTGGAAGAAAGAAAACTGAACAGTTGGAGAAGGCTGTGCGACAGAAATCGATTATGTCTACTCAGGAAGACGAAGACTACCACTTTTTGATGAGTTTGTTGCCTCATCTTAGGGACATACTGAAAAGATGAAAACTGGCTGTCCATTTAGCATTGCAGCAAGTTTTGATTGAGGAAGGAAGTGGGGAATCAGACCACACTGAATGGAGTTCTGGTTCATCATATTATTCCAATTCAACTGTTCCAATTCCATCGTCGTCATATGGCATGCAGTCTTCAGTAAGTGAAGACACACTCCACACTACTTATTCCACAACTCAACCATCACAAAGGTATAAAGAACCACCATCTACATTCATACAGCTTGCTCAATTCATACAGTTTGTAAAGTAAATATGTACAGGGTGACCGACGGGGGTCAGATGTTTTAGAACAGGTAGTACATGGTAAGTGGTTATGGGAGGGAGACAAGTTAGAGGTCTTTCCCCCTCTAATGGAATGCCAATTCAGTTACAATGGAGCAGTGGACGTTACAACATTGTTTGTTCGATTACGACAGCTTTGTTCGAAGTGGTGAGTCTATCACAGCAACGCAGCAGCTCTTTCATTGAGAATTCAATGTTGATCGACACAGGGCCAGTCATAACACGATCCTCCGGTGGGTTGAAAATTTCAGAACAACCGGGAACATTATGAATAAGAAACCACCAGGCCCCGCACGCACTGCAAGGACACCGGAAAACATCGCAAGTGTGAGTGAGGCACTGATTAGGAGCCCAAGACGGTCTGCTCGAAGACATGCAAGTGAGTTAGGGTTGAGTCGTGAATCAGTGAGAAACATTTTACAGACAGATTTAAGATTCCATCCATACAAAATGCAGGTTGTTCAACAGCTCAATGTGAGAGATTACGCGTAACAAGTGGACTTTGCTGTGCGAATGCAAGTGATCTTGGAAGAGAATGAAAATGCAATAATCATAATGAACGATGAAGCTCATTTTCATTTGAATGGCACAGTAAATAAACAGAACCTTCGTTACTGGGCTCCTGAAAATCCACGTAACATTCACAATTCCACTCTGCATGTGTCACGGTGTGATGTGCGGTTGCCCCTTTTGGCATTATCGGGCTGTATTTTTTTGAGGAAGACGACGTAACAGTGACTCTTAACTCGGAACATTACACTCACATGCTGAACAACTTCTTACGACCAGAACTGCGAAGACGACGAATAAACATGAGAAATGTTTATTTTCAGCAGGATGGTGCCACAGCGCACACTGTG
>JGI20166J26741_11542696_pt1 | contig 12231 bp, 8 predicted proteins | sample TergutCu122P5_FD_26741 | JGI IMG/M metagenome (IMG submission 26741) | reverse complement strand
ACTACAAACAGCAATCGACCAAATGCAAAAATGGACGAAAAAATGGCGCATCCACCTTAACGAATCCAAATCGGTACATGTTAACTTCACCAACAGACGCCTCTAACACATCCCAGTAAACATAAATAATCAGATGGTACCATATGCTAATACAGTAAAATATCTTGGCATGACCTTAGATACCAAGCTACGATGGAAAGTCCATGTCAAGAAGAAACGAGAGGAACTAGGGCTCAGATACAAAAAAATGCACTGGCTGTTAGGAAGGAACTCCTCGCTGTCCCTTCACAACAAATTGCTACTTTACAAGCAAATACTAAAACCCGTATGGACGTACGGTATCCAACTGTGGGGTTGCACAAAACCAAGTAATGTAGACATCATACAACGATTCCCGAATAAAGTACTCAGGAACATTGTTGATGCACCCTGGTTCGTAAGAAACAGCGATCTTCACAGAGACCTGGAAGTAGACGTTGTGGGTACAGAAATCCAGAGATTTGCGCAGAAACATGAAGAAAGGCTCCATCAGCACGAAAACGTTGAGGCCATATAGCTACTGGACAACACGGGCATATTGCGCAGGCTCCAGAGGAAGAAACCTTATGACCTAGTTAAGTGACAGTGCTAATGTAAGCGCACAATAAAAATGTGCCCTCATATACTAGCAAAATCTGGGAGAAGCTAATGGGCAAACTCTTAGAAGATAGTGTACTTAGTAATTTAGGATAGAATTAGATTACTTATTGGGCCCTGCGACTAGATGGTAATATCATAAAGCACTGTAAAGGCTTTATTAAAAAAAAAAAAATTGTTGCTGAGAATGCCGAATGTGCACTCAACAAATCTCCATGCCCTACACAATCTGGAGTTGAATATTTTTTTCGTGTCACTCAGAAAATGCCCTTTATAAGGTCTTAGTACCTTATCTGTCAGACTAAATGCTTGGTCCCCTTCCAAAACAAACGGCAGTTTTACATCACTACCTTCTTGAACAAGGGCTGGCTGTGGTACATTCAAACGTCTGTCTGTTAGCATCCTGTAAAAATCTGTCCTTTGGAACACAGAGTCGTCACAGTCCTTGTCGTATGCTCCTACATCTATGTATACAAAGCGATAGTTTGAATCGACCACGGCCATAAGAACTACAGAAAAAAAAAGTTTGTAGTTCAAGTTCATTGAACCGCTCCCAGGGTATTCAAAACTTGCACTTGTTTCCCGTCCACTGATCCAATACAATTCGGAAAATGAGCTGTATTCTTTAATTCTTCACTAATAGCTCGCCACGACTCCTCTGTCGGGAACAGAAGCTGTTCTGCTACCAATTGGTCCCACAATGCATTGCAGACTCTCCTGATGCAGTTCCCTATTGTTTTTTCACCCAGCCTGTAGCTGTAGTGCAAGTCTACTTACGAGGTACCTGAAAAAAAAAAAGTAATCTAAATAATGTCATTAAAGAATGCACTAATAATGTTCTTGTAGAATGTTCTATTTTCAGTATGAAATGTTTTCTACCACTCTTCATGTAATGAAATGCACAAAAAGGTTATTATTAAAAGAAAATTACATATAAATCCAGATAAAATTAAAATTTTCACTCTCCCATTTATAACATTAATTATCAAAAGTGACAGCTGATAAAAATTAATTACAACACTCATTTTTTCAGGTAACCTGATAAAGGAGAAGTGGAACAATACTCGTGATGCATTCATGAGATCCTTGAGAAAGAAAAGTGGCCAGGCAGCAACAAAAAAGTATTTGAACGCTGACTTTCTTCAGTTCTTATTAAAACTAACTGAGAATGATGAGACGAAGTCTAGTATCTGTGGAGAAGGCAAGAATGAACTCTACTGAGACACAGGAAGAGAAGGAAATGGAAACTGCGGTACAGTAAATGGAAGCATCAACATCGAGCAGAGATGCAGGGATGCTTCAACATCGGAGACGGAAGACAACCAAAGTGAACAATGAAACTGACAGGAAGTTCCTGAAGTTGTTAGAAAAAACAGAACCTGATGAGGGTGAGGCATTCTTCATTTCAGTCCTACCATCTGTGAGACAATCTTCTGTTGATGACAAACTTGATTACAGAATGATTGTCCTAAAAGCCATCAAGGATATAAAAACTCACTCAGGATATGTCAGTTCTCCATTTTCGATGTAAACACCTTCTCCAAACAGTTCACATGGCACAGGCAGATTGTCTCACTCTCCTTACAGTGAGTTGGCTTCAAACTCTGGAAACATTTTGACTTTACTCCAGATAACCGCCACTCCCACTCCAATGCAAAAATTCCTTAATTTAGAAGGTCAAGCTGATTACCACACTTTTCAGCAGTAATAATATAATGCCTACCAATAAAATTAATCTTTTCTTAAATGTTAACGCTTTCTAATTTGATGTATGCTACATTTCCATGTATAAAATAATTGGAAAAATAAAATATTTTGATTTTTTATGTTGACTAGTTCTTTTGAAAAATGAAGTTATCTTTCAGGTAATATACACAATAATTATTGTTGTTCGTGTTTGAATATATAATAGATTACCAGTTTAGTCTGAAGGCACAATGTTTGATTTAATTTACAAAGGATCATTGACTTATATGTATCGTGTAATGGAAAGTAATGGTAATTTCTTTGCATTAAACAATATACTACAATCAACTTACCTTAGAGTTACTAAAAGCATTTGCTGTGGACAAATGCTTTCCCGCATCATTGTGTTCTTGCATTCGAGATGAGGAGCCAAACGATCCACAATGTAGTCAAATGTAGAAGTACTCATTCTGAAGAAGTTAAAGAATTTCCTCTCATCTTCTCGGAATCTCCCATAAAGAGTACAGTAAGTGCCTTCAAGTGTCCTTGCGGCTACTACAGGATGCCTCCAAAATTCTCTTTCTCTCTGCTTTAAACGTTGTCTCCTCCGGAGATGAAGCAAACACAACAGGTAAAACCTCCTATTCCACATGGGAGCCATGTTGACTGCTCTGCATCACTCACGAAATTGACCTCCTTGCAAGTGTCGATAGTGATTTTGTCGGTATGTGTGTAAACCAGACCTGGGTTGTACTGGCAGCAACAATGATATCGACACCGGCACCAACACCGATTTTGTCAGTGCGTGTACACCCACCCTAATTATTTAACAGTGGACACAGAATTAGGCCTACATACCAGAAGAACTAAATCTTCAGTTCGTTAAATTCATCATTTCAGTCTCTACTACCACAATATATAAATATTCTTACTTCTAATTTCCAATTGCTCATTTCATGAAGATCAATTACCTACAGGCAAAAATAGATGAAATAACAGACAAGACACAGAAGTAAACTTCAGTTCATTGAAAAGAAACATGACATGGAGAAGACAGGGCTGCTTAGAAAGATCAGAGACATGCGAGAAGAACTCAAAAGCCAGAAGGTAAGTCTGAATACAGACTGCAGTGCAGTATTAATGGCTGCTCTTATTATAGTACCATCTACCTCACAATTAGGTAACCCTGCCCAGTATTAGGAGATATGTCACAGCACTTTTAGTAAAGCAACAATTTAAGCATTTGCAGATAAATGCATGGACGTGACAAATGTCTATTACATGGCCTGATGTTTCATCCTCTACTACACAGAAGGCTAATTTTATGGATTTTAAGATGCGAGATTGGACAAGGTGAATTGAACTCATGTAGCTGAGGTTATGGAAGAATGGGGTATAGATGTGAATTTGAAAGTTAAGGGTGGAAGGGGGGCATAGCTCCATGTATTCTTAATCTGTGTATTAGACACATATACGATGGCAGCTCGTTTCCTAGTCGGACTTAACGTGGCACCCAATGGGCATCAGGCTGTGTAAGAAACAGCTGTATATCAACCTACCATGAACACACCCATCATTGGTTGCTGTCCAGCCAGTACAAATGGCAATAATTTATAGCATAAGTGACTGGAAAAATAGTGAAATGCACTTTTGCTTAATTGATAGATCAGAATTTGTGTGACCAAGTTGAGATTTTAAAATATGTGTGTGTGTTGATATTGGTGTTGGACAAACTTTGCACAGTTTAATATACAATGAATGCACTGTCACATTCTTCCACAAAAAAAATTGGGTGATGTCCAATGCGCCACGGAGCAGGTGACAGCTCTGGGGCAGGAATATTTTAAAGAGACCGAAGAACTTCGGTGCCAAGTACATCACTTGCGGCAACAAATAATAGACATGGACGTTAAGTACTACATGCCACCATTGTACAGTGTAGTACTTAATGCTCATACGACCTGACTGAACATTGTGCCACCACACCAATTCTCAGCACACCTTTCAGCTCTGTAGCAACACGATGCCATATAAATGTGTGTACCGCTATCAACCATTGAAACATTCAACCTGCCTTTACATATTTTTACATGTAATATGTTTACAATTCGTAGACAGAACAATTTGCAAATTCCTATGAAGGTTCCGAGGACCTAACCTCAGGTTTTGGTCAAATTATGGTCTTCTGGCTCTTTACACTGTGTAATATAAAGTTTCTATGATGTTTTGGGGAACATTCTGCCTCCATCTTTGCGGTGACTAGACATGGCTCATGTCAGTTCTTGAGAATTCAGTCACCCTGAAGAAATGACCCATGTGTTCACCCAAAAGTCATAACACAACAATTCTATGACACATATAAAAACTGCAGCACTTTTATTATGCATTGTTTACTTCACCTCACTTATAATGCATCACAGTTCGTGTTCCTAACGAGAGTAATTACGGTTTTGGTCCACAGGAACACAAGACCCAGGCAAGTACAGTGGAGACACTGAGCACCGCCAGCCTGACCAGTGGCAAAAACACACAGTCAGGAGCAAGGACAAGAGAGAGGCTTAATTGGAACTTTTAGGGCCACACACCTGCCCTTTTTAATGCCTAACAATTCCTTTTCAGGTAACATCAGTCATTTTTAAGGCCACACTGTTCCTCTGCACATCACACTGGCCCTTTTTACAGCCATGCCATTCTTCTACACGTCACATCGGTCTTTTTTTGAGGGCAAAATTGACCTCTCTAGGAGCACATCAGTAACATTATTAAATACATAATATCCATAATAATTTTATATATATATATATATATATTATTAAATTAATTAATATATTATTAATGTGATACAAATCTCTACAGAGTGAACAGGGCATATATTAACAACATACAACATTACACACAGCTTTACTTGTTTTAAACAACTAAATTATTTTGGTTTAATTCTCTTAAGATTTTAGAATTGAGTTGCCACTGTATTTATAGACATGAGAACCCTCTAACAGTGTTCATAGTTGCTGTTAAATTTATTGTCCACATATTCTGTTGTATATACAGAGTGCGGAAAGTCTCCTTGCCCAAACTTCGTGAGGTGATAGGGGGTGAACACAACAAAAATTTATTGTCATTGATGTGTCCTTGCAGTGCTACGGAACATGAAATTGGGTCTGACTAAATTTGGAAATGAAGCAAAACCACAGAAATATTCTTTAAAAAAAAAAAGTTGTATTTCGTACCAATTTAGAGCAGATGTTCAAACATACGGCCAACGACTTTGATACAGGGCCAACAAAGTCACACAAGAGACTGGTGTGTGCACTCAAAAATTCCAGGTTGCTGCTGCTCTTATGCATCGTTGGATGTGTATCGAGGTTGTGTTTTTCAGAATACTTAAGTGGGGTTGCTTGATTCCCAACCTAAGTCAGAACCATTTTGACAGTCAGCGGCGCTGCAAGGACACATCTCCTACATATAGTTTCTTGACAATAAATTTTTGTTTTGGTCCCCCTTGTCACATCACGAATTTTGGGCATGGAGTTTTATGACACCCTGTATAGATTTAAGAGTGCTGCACAAACTTTCTTAGCATTTCCCTGTAAGATTACATTTTTATTTAGTCTTGTAATTAATGTTAGAAAAGTATTTAAGTGGTTTGTGAGAATACTATATATATATATATATATATAAGAAATATTGCTTATAATTGTGTATGTTAATAATACATTATTATCTCTTAATAACAAAATAATAGTCGGTGGGTTATTTTGTGATTTGCAAAAAGCTTTCGACTGCGTAAATTATGACATACTATTATCGAAAATTAAATTTTATGGTATAACTGGTGTTGCTATTAAGTTAATGGAATTCTACTTAAGAAATAGATATCAGAGAGTAGTTATAAATACATAATTATATACTTCACATTCTAAACAAAGTCTAATGATATTACTATGATATAATGTATTTTATCAGTATAAATGTAGCACATTTTATCAGGTATTAAATACTGGCTCTACTCCCTGAAGAGCCTCAACTGCCAAAATATATAATATGTGGTAGAAAGTACAGTGTCATTATAAATATTTTGTAAATGGAAACTTTTTGCATTGATAATAGAAATATATCTTAGTGCACAGAATGAATAATGTCACATCATGAAGCCTGAAACATTATTCCACAAACCACAGACTGTGGGTAGTAAGTAAGAAGAAGTATAGCCTGTAGTTCATGTAGGTTCGGCTTTGATTTTCCATTTGAATTCCCATAAAACAGCATCAAAAATACATTCAATCCTCAAACCTCAGGCCATCTGACAGTGGTATAGCTGCGGGGGCGGTGGTGGGGCAACAACAGTTCGCATGTGCCAAAGGGCAGGAAACTGTGTGTTAAAATGAATATATGAAGCATATGTTTGATTTTCTGTGCTCAATAAGTCAGAAATTACACAGCCAAATAAGCAAATTCAATAGACAGTTCTAGTGTTTCAAAATCCATAATGTTGGTTCGGCCTTTGTGATTGCTCCCCCAGGGGCACTGAGAACCACTGCTTCAGGCATGAAGATAAAAGGAACATACCTTGTACTGATAATTTAATATCAAACATATCAAATCTGAGGCATTAAACTGGGATGGCACATGTCTCCAAGCTGCAGACGTGTCTTCTTGGATGGTGGCAACCCTGTTGCCCACAGATATCTTTCATTTGCTGGATGGTCCTTAGATCCATGTAAGCACAAAGAGGGAATCTGTCCACAGGATGGATTCACTGATGGCCATGTTAACAGCCAATATAGCCTTTCCTCAAAGTTTGGCCAACAACACAGATGCACAGAGCTCTAGCCTCAGTAACACAGACCCAGTTCTGATGATAAGATCAATGACAATAGGTTGATCAAACTACATCTACTAGTGTGATACCCCTTGGCCTTCTCCAATTCGGTGTTTCCAGTTTAATGGCTGGCATGAGACCAGGGATGTTAGGCAGGATTGCACAGTCAAGGTTAGTGTGCAAATCATTGTGTCTGGATCTTAGGTATACTGAAAAACTGTGACGAGTTGCAGTGTTGACACTGCATGCCCTGGTTTGAAACATGTTTGGCTTCATGACCTCAGGTACTGCAACGCGATCGTAGTGCATTGGTTCAGGGATTCTGAAGTGACGTCCCAGCTGCTATTTGAAACATCAAACGAGGCCTGGTATGGCATCCGCTGTTCCGACTGATGCTTGAAACCAATAATACAAATATTCAGGGCCGATGGACCAACTTTATGCTGCACCTCACACCGAATGCTGACGCACTGACCAATATAGGGCAAAACATCGGTTGAGGAATTAACCTTACGTTGCACTCACAATTTAAGGGGTGATTCTTTATATTCATGCAATAATGACGGCTGCAGTCTGGTTACATTAACAATAATACTCTGATAGTTTTAAGTAATCATTTCACTTGTGGAAGTAACAAGGACACGCATATGCAGTAGTTCGTAGAACAGCACACTGTATTCACCCTTCACTTAAGAAAAACTGGAACAGCTGTAAATTCACTGTTCTCAACATCTGTAATAACTTTAAGTGTAATGTTCTCAATAGTCTGCATTACACACAAATCAGCCCCGGTGGCCTGAAGTTAATAACGCTGCACATGAGGCGTACATACGACACATCCTCTAACGTCCACAATCACGCATGGTGTGACGCCTAGCCACACAAAAATGCGACGCTACTTAGCACAGATCATCTTTAGCTCGATAGCGCGTAACTACACGAAGATAAGATTCAGCCTATGTGCATCGTGACGCACGTGGCTTGGGTACGCACACAATTTAAATACGGTGCATATGATGCGGCACGTGGCCCTGTGTTGCCACATTTAATTGTACACACAGTTTGTGGATTTTTCAATATACAATTGCAAACACACTGTTCTAGCATCACGCGATATTCACATATCACCACACTTTGAAATCGTAAATTTATTGATTCACTTAATCAGTACAAATTCACTTGGACTAGGAGCACGGATCATACATATAGACTAGGAGTAATGGTCTTTTATCATGAACAATAACGCAACATCTGTGATCCAACTAGCACCGAGAAGCGCACCCATATTTCATAGTGGGCGCCTGAAACACGGAGTATGGATCATAGTTCCACAGATGGATTGAGAATTCCATGATGAATGACAACTATCCTGCCATCTATACATTACGACTTCCAAACTAACATGCTCGGAATAAATAGTAATCTGTGGTCAAGCCTGCCATCAACAATGTTGAGATATATATAATCTGTGGTTGAGATAGTAGAAATCGGTAAGGCCGGCGCCGTTGGACTGTTGGTTGGTGGTAAATTAAAATGTGTGTGTGGTGGTTGTAGTTATATCTGGGAATTGATTCACTAACCGCCGGAAGGGGGTTGATGAGTGTGTAATTGTGATCAAGTTCTAGTCCCTGCTGTTTAATTTCAAAACGTGAACTCTCCTATTTGGTATTGGTATTGGTATTTATTTTGTCCATTTCATCATCCACGTGACTTCGGACTTGTCATACATACAACATACAGGCGAAATTCACCCTTATTATAAATAAATAGCCTTAGACATATTTATAGGTGATTATTCTGATTCAGTAGTTCTTGTCATCGATGAAATAATGTCTTTTATGTTCCACAAATAACCCAGTACACCGTTATTCATTGTAGCTTTTGATGGATAGTTTGAAGTGACACTCACAGAATATGTGAACTTGAAAGTTTCTGCAAAGACACAGTGGTGCTGGTGCCGTGAGGTAACTTTTCATCACTGAAGGTCAAGGCTTTGATATTGACTGCAGAATAAATTCCCCTTGAGTGCTTCATTCTGACGTATTGTTTCCAGCAGTGACTGTAAACTGGCTTTTATATCTGTAACTGTAACACTTGGTGCAGTGTTTCCACATTTAATTTGGCCATGGTGCCCTTTCACACTTGAAAAATATTTGAGGAACCCCAAATGAAATTCGTACACATGAAGCTAAAAACTAAATCACAAGTTAGAATAATATATAAATGCTGAACAAGGATATGGAATCATTAAATTATTTAATTGCACATATTGAGAAAAACACATGTTACATGAATAAGACAACTGCACCTTGAAAGTCATCTGTGGTTCCATACCAAAAAAATGTCAAAGTATGGTTATTGTCCCAATTTTATTATTGAAACAATGCAGAAAAATTTGAACAAATCAATCTTTGTTACATAGAATGAAAAGTATTTTAGGCGAAGTTTCTGAAAATAATTGTGTTCATTTTTTGCACTGTATTAGAATTTTTTCTGGAACCCTTATTTTCACTTTGTGGAACGCTAGGGTTTTGCGAGTACCATTTGGTTAACGGTACCATAGTATTGAGATTGAACTCACAGCTTTTTATTTATGGAGGTAAACTATCTTCCCCTTTGCTATCTAAAAGTATGAAGATTAAAACATGCAGAACTATAATTTTGCCTGTTGTGTTACATGGGTGTGAAACTTGGTTAACGGAAGAGAATAGGCTGAGGGGTTTTGAGACTGGGGTGATAAGGAAGATAGTTGGGCCTAAGGGAGGTGAAGTAAAGGAGGCTGAAGCAAATTGTATAATGAAGAGCTTAATCATTTTTACTTTTACTAAATGTTATTAAGGTGCTGAAATCCAAGATTTTGAGTTGGGACATGTAGCAGATATGGGAGAGCAGGAAAATACATATGGAGTTTTTGTAGGGATACCTGAAACAAAGGGACCACATGGAAGACTCAGGCATAGATGAGAAAATAATATCAAAATTTGTCTTGAACTAGGATGGTCCAGACTGGATTCATCAAGCTCTGGACAGGAACAAGTGACAAGGTCATGTGAACATGGTAATGAACCTACAGGTGCCATTAAGTGTAGTGAATTTCTTAACTAGTTGAGGAACTCTTAGCTTCTCAAGAAAGACCCTGCTCTGCGGGGTTATTTAGATAATTAGAAAATTATCCTTGCACTCCCATTTTTGGAACTACAATAATATTTGCAAAATGCAAAATAGGCTAACTAATCATTGAGGGTTGTACATAAAAATCTTTGCTGATGATCACCAGTAGTTTCAGAAGAGGAGAATTTAATTCTGAGAAGACTTGAATAAAATTGTGACATTTATGAGAATGAAATTCCTTACAAATTACTACAGTCAGGATTTCCTCTTGTTTTAAAAACATTTACAGTAACAGTTGTTTGCCCACATTATCCATGTAGTCTGTGGCAGAATTTACTGTCTTCTATCTCTCAGATACTGTGACAGTGGATTTTAATCCCACACAGGGTATGGTTATATGTTTTCATATTTTCAGTGTTTGTGTTGTCTGTGTAGTCCATTGTAGGAACAGCCCCTGCCAAAGAATGACCCCGTCTCCGAGGAGTACTTCAAGTATCTTATCAGCACATTTATAAATGCAGAAAATGGAAGTCCTTGGGCTGCACTGAAGTGCTGTTGAAGAAGAAGAATATATATTACATTAGTGTTGGTATTATGCCTTATTGCAAGGAGGCACCTAAGGTTCTAAATCTGTGAAAGCAGTGTCATTCTGTTTACCATTTGCTGTATTAAATTTGTAGTTAATATAGTGAAGTGGCATTTGTTTCAGGGTCTGCATAGGGATAAACATTCAATTTCATCACTGAAATGGGGCTCTGGTTAATTTTATTAACACTTGGTATTGTATTACATACATCTGTTTCTGGAATTTTATATCCACGAGAATCTGAGAGTCGAGAAGTAGTTTCGTTGGATGGTATCTGGAAGTTTCGTATATCCCCAACTGAAGCTCAGGACAAGGGGTTTGCCGAAAAATGGTTTTCCACAAATTTTGAAGAGGTAAGTGCTCTACTTTCACAAATTCTAGAAATTTGAGAAGTAAAGACTACTTGAAAATTAGTGAAAAATGAACATGGAGTAACATTGCTAACTTCTGAATTCAAAGGTTAAACATTACAGTCTTCTAGGATGTGGAACAGTGTCATACCTCTGTGACACCAGTATTTCAGAGGAACCTGTCTGCCATAATGTATTGTGCCACATTTCCGGAATGTGTTACTCACTACTGTGAGGATCTGAATGTTACACAAGTTAGCTGTAAAATGGGTGGCAGTTTCTATGAAATAAGTGGCAGTGTCTAAGTCCAGAACCCCAAACTGTACCTATTGTATGAGCAATAAGGTACTGTATATACATATCAGAATTGTTGCATTGTATGATTCACAGTTTAGTTTTGGAGGGTGTAATTGTTTTTTAGTTTCTTGGAGCATTATTCATCCATTTTCGTATGAAAATTGACTAATGCTGCCCCTAGAAATCTGTAGTAAAATTTTTATTACGGATTTCTTTCTTCAGCTTACCTCCTTCCAGTGTATTTCTAATGTAACACAAATGTATTCATATAGTGAGCAGGTAAGACTGGTGATGACCATGTTATGGTGATGCAGAATGCTGTTGAAAATTTTTAAATTAGAGAAATAAAAATAACTCCTTTTTATGTTGCTTTTGAAACAAGTTTGTAAATCACTTATTGGTCCACTAGTAACATTATCAGAATTAAGGACTCATTTTGATGAAACTCAGCATGGTAAATCTAAAATTTTGTCAAAGCATTTTGAGTTCAGTTTAGTTTAGTCCATTTTAAATACAACTACTCTTGTTAGTCTCAAGACAGTTTTGTTCATGTCTTGCTAAGTACTGTATTTCCTGGCCCATAAGACGCACTTTTTTCCTGAAAAATGTTACCTAAATTCAACCTGCATCTTATGCGCTGAGTGTAAGTATTATTTCCAAACTTATAAATACCCATACATCTATTATACAACATCTTTATCGTGAGATAGTGAAATTTGCTTCCAAATCATGAGATCTGGCAT
>JGI20166J26741_11542585_pt1 | contig 12232 bp, 10 predicted proteins | sample TergutCu122P5_FD_26741 | JGI IMG/M metagenome (IMG submission 26741) | reverse complement strand
GAGAGAGAGAGAGAGAGAGAGAGAGAGAGAGAGAGAGAGAGACTGGAAATGAACTGGCCTAGAATAGGGTCAAATTTTAGACTTCTCTGGTGACAATAAGAGGCATTTCCGTAACACACAATAACTACTTGTACCTACTAAAGGAAGAGTAAAAATTAATACTTAACCTGTTGCAGTTTTTATTGCCACTACTTTGTTTTCAACACACAAGCATATATTCCAGATCATTGTGGTCTTCAAACTCATATATATATATATATATCTTTTTTTTTAAGACCATAATGATATGGAATATATGCTTGTGTGCTGAAAACAAAGTAGTGGCTTTGACTTCGTAGTTGATTTACTAGCATGTGGGTTTTGTATTCAACACTTTTTTATGCTGCTGATGACAGTTTTCACCTAAAAATCATTGGCTTATCTGGCCTGTTAGTTATTTGAAAATGCAGACAAAGGAAACATATTCCAACACCCTTCAACATTCAAGCAAACTGCTCATGGTGTTCAAACAATAGACATTAAAATTATGGAAATAATTATTTAAATAAAAACAGGCATAAAAAACATGCAGGGCACAGAAAAAGTTAAACCTTCAGTTACTGTAATGCCATGTGTCATTTCTCTTTTGGTTCTTGGTGCTTGTTGCCACTTATGATTACAACTTACGACATGCACTGTGACTGGCAAAGGGCTTTGCTTTTAGTGGGTCGTGAACCAGTGGTTTAGTTGGCATATGCACACAGCTGGACATTTATGTATTACAATATTAGGGTACTAAATGTAACAGTCTAACACAACAGTTTATTGATATATCTATAACCATAGATGTATCAGTATATCAAACTGTTGTGTTAGACTGTTACATTTAGTACTCTAATATTGCTTCACTTAACACTTCGGGATGGTAAACATAAAGTTCAATTTATGTATCAATTTTTACTCATTGTAAGACATGAATGTTGGAATTTAATTTGGTGTGTGTGCAAGTAGCCATAGACACTGATGTACCTTACAATCCCCCTTTCTCTCCAAAGAATGTGCATGCGCACAAGTTAATGGGTATTATCTGAAGAACACCTATTCTGCAGGTCAACCAGCAACTTTTGCTGCATAACAAGTTAAGCATACATGCATTTATGGGTCGTTCTTTAATATGCATTACTCTTTTCCAGTACTGGATTAATGAATATACAACATCACTTGGATTGGGAGTCTTCCATTCAGGAGTAGAAATCTATGGGACAGGTAAAAGTATTATTGCCATTGCAAGGGTTATAACTAGGGCTCAGATTTTTATGACATGTCATTTTTTTTATTTGACCAGTTTTTCCATGCTTAAGTTAATTTTGACACGTTTCTAGCTTTTCTGAACATGATAACACTGTTTTTATCGGTCCTATAAATGCATATTTTGACTATATTTTATCATTAGGTCGTATCTTCACAAATATTTGTATAATAGCATATTTTTGGTCATATTTAGATTGATTTTTAACATTCCACTATACAGTCGAACCTTGGTTCATGAACGCCTCGGATCATGAACAATTCGGTTTATGAACAAACTTTCCGAACACAAAGCGTCTCGGATGACATACTGTGTCTCGAGTTACGAACACGCAAGCCGTCAACATCATGGGGCGATAAGCTAGGAGTATCAGCGTTGGCAGTATTTGTAGAAGACTGATCTAGCGGAAAATACCCTGAGTCAGCAACACCAATCAGCGAGAGCGTCAGTTGCTGTGTAGCTTTCGCTCACTCGAATTCACTGTGCCTTCTCTTGAATTTCAGTGTATTTTGTGTTTTTTTTATAAATTATTAAATAGGACACCATGGGGCCAAAGAAAGACAATGATAGCAGCAAAGTGAAAATAAAAAATACCAATATAATGATAGATGTTAAGAAAGAAATCATAGCCAAACATGAAAATGGTGTTGGTGTCTTTGATCTTGCTACTCAGTTTGGGATGGCAAAATCAACAATCTGTACTATTCTTAAAAATAGAGAGACAATCAAGAAAACTGATGTTGCAAGAGGAGTGACAGTTATTACTAAACAAAGATCACAGACGATTGAAGAAGTGGAGAAATTGCTGCTAATTTGGATAGAGACAGAAAAAAGAAAAAAGAATCCCCTTCCAAACAGTAACGTTTCACTTCCTCACCACCTTCCACTTATGCCGTCAACGCTCCTTCATACAGGTACGGTAAAACTAAATTAAGTTCTCGTCTATATTTGATCTGCTTAGTGTTGTGTTTATTTTTTTTTTTGTGACAGATTTAATGGTTTCCATTGATTTTGTGTTAAGAACTTGTGCACAAAGCACTGTTGTAGTAGTTTAAATAAGCAATCATCTGGGGTCCAGGAATGGATTAATCCATTTTACATTAATTCCTATGGGGAAAATAGTTCCGGTTTACGAACATTTCAGTTTACGAACGACCTGCAGGAATGAATTAAGTTCGTGAACTGAGGTTTGACTGTATATCGTTCATAGAATCATAACTCATAAATATTACAATGTGTTTCCCATTATTGGCAAGGAATTTTATCTGACTTTCTGTTCTTAGAAACAATAGTCAGAGATAATGGTTCTTAGAAGGAATATGATACAAAGAAAGCAGTCAGGTGAGAGGGTGTTTACTGGTATGGCATAAGCCACTTCGAGTAGTCAGTACCTCAGTACAGTTTCAACTTTCAAGATGTCTAAAGTAAAGTGTTCTGATAGTGTGAGATTGTGCGGTTTTGTTGAAGAGTTTGGTGAAAAATATTTTACTACTGACTGGAAAATTTTATTCTGTAAAAATGTGAAGTGAAAGTCACAGCTGAGAAACGTTTTACAGTGCAACAACTGCTAAAGCTGTATAAACAGAGAATTCGCCACGGAAAGCAGACAGCGATTGCTGTTTGAGAAATCACACTGCAGTTCATCTATATTGGGCAGTGCATGTGAGTTTCCCAAGGATCTTTGTAAAATGATGGTTTTGTCAAACATTCCTTTACATAAAGTAGAGGCCGCCAGTTTTTGAAAGTTCTTGGAAAAATAAACAACTCATCCCATTCCCACCGAATCCACGTTGAGAAAGCACTATCTTGCTTCCTGCTACGAGGATACAATCAACAAAATAAGAAATAGTGTAGGAAAAAACAAAATATGGGTCTCCATACATGAAAGCAGTGACGTAGATGGTAGATTTGTAGCAAATGTTGTTGTGGGCACCCTTAAACATAGACAGCCTGGAGAAATATTCCTTTTGGCGTGTGAAGTGTTGGAAAGAGTGCATAACTCCTCCATTGCTGTTGTTTTTGATAATGCAATGAATTTGCTGTGGCCAGATAAAGTAGAACGAGAGAATGTGCTTCTCTTCATAAGTGATGCTGCTCTCTACATGATAAAAGCACTTCAGTTGCTGTATCCAAAAATGATACATGTAACATGGCTTGCACATGCCCTACACAGAGTAGCTGAAGAGGTTTGTGGGGGCTACCCTGAGGTTGACAAATTAATTGCAAACAGAAAGAAGATTTTTATTAAGTCTCCCCTTCAAGTGCAGAAGTTTAAAGAAGAGGCCCCAATACTACCCCTTCCCCCACAGCCCATTGTAACACGCTGGGGGACCTGGCTCGATGCTGCAAACTACTATTGCACAAATTACAGTCAGATTGAGAGGATCTTCAATCAGTTGGACAGAAAAGATTCATCTTTAATCAAATATGTACAGGAGTTGTTTTCAGTCACAATGTCAAGAAACTTAGCCTACATAAAAGCAAATATTTGTGGGATATCGAAGTCCATCACTCGCCTTGAAACTGTGGGTGTACAGTTGTGTGATGCAATAAACATTGTGAAGCAAACAGAAAGTGATTTATCGCGAGTACAGGGCGAAATAGCTAACAAAGTTAACGCAAAATTACAAAGTGTGCTTGAACGAAATCCGGGATATTCAACCCTGTGTAAAGTTTCTGACATTTTATATGGAAATGAAGCAGAATTGAGCAGAAATGAACAAGGACTTTCTGCAAACGATTTGACACTTGTTAAGTACTCACCCATTACGTCGTGCGATGTAGAGAGGAGTTTTTCCAGCTATAAGGTTGTACTTAGTGACACTCAGAGGTCCTTCCAGTTTGACAGTTTTAAAATGCATGTCATCATCCACTGCAACACTACCGAAAACAAAGGCTAAGTTAGGGTATGAGTTTTTTATTATCGTTAAAAGTAAATACATTTCTCCTTTTATAACGCAAAAAGTTAATTCAGTTTATCTTCAATCTCTTTACAGTGTCAACAATATGATGTGATCGCCACTTCAATGCAAAAGATGCAGGTTCACAAAATAATTATTTCTGTAAAATCCTTAATGAAAGGCATACTTGTAATTATATTTTTAGCAGTACTTATTTTAGGTCATAATTTTAGGTTTTCAGGTCATATTTCAGAAATTTTTAGGGTATGAATGCATGCATATTTCTGGAGTTTTTAGGTCATAGAAATCCAAATCCTAGTTATGACTTTCTGTGAAATATTCTTGGAGAGTTTTGTGATCTACATTCTGTAACCATCGCTGTTGCATAACTTAATCTTCCAAATGATCAAATAACATACGATCTTCAGTGGGCTTTATATTTTGTTTTTATATTAACTTTGTTACAGAGTATGCCTATGGTGGACACCCATTTCCATTTTCTGGTATATTTGAAATAAATCCAAGAGATGCGGATGAACTTGGAGAGCAGTTTCAATTTAGGTATAATTTTTTATGTCATCATATATTTTGTGGTTTATATAATGAAGCCAGGGAGTTTATATTGGTCTGTCATACAGCTTTAATGGGATAAACAAATATGAATATAGAATTTTGGTGGGTGGTGTATAATGTTTTGCGGTTTTTGCAGTGTGTTTTAAAAACAGAATATAACAAAAGAAGTTATTTAACAGTTTTATTGTGTTGGTTTATTTCAAGTGATGTGTCTTGAATGATATAAAGTCATGATCCTTATCTTCTTGTGATGTTTAGTAGTGAAATGTAGAAAGCTAAAGATGTTCTTGTGCATAAGTAGACACCATGTCATGCATGCATGGAGAGGTATGGTGATACAGCTGCATGCATTCTCAACCTCAGCACTAGATGGAGAGAGGTAAGTTACTTTGTATTATGTTTTATCATTTTTTGATGTTGTAGGCAGTCTGTTCATGTTGGACACACAGATTTTACTGAAGATGATGTAAAGAGAATAGTTGCAGAGCTTGGGAAAGATTTTCGTGGTGACCGTTATCACCTTATGAACAAGAACTGTAATCACTTCTCAGGCTCATTTACACAGGTAACTTTTCTTAGTTTTAGTTATTTATCTTATTTTTTTATGGTTGTGTGCTGAAAACATGGAAATTTCAGTAAAGACAGAAAATGTAAAAGATCCAGCTTCATTCTGGTAGCTGTAGATTATCAGCATGATTGTGTTCTGCATAATGATGTTAACATGCACATTTTTTGGCTAACTTGCACAGACGATTTGTGTAGGATGACCTGACAATAGTACAGACATGATGAGAAATTTGATACTGATACAGGCATTGTAAACAGGATTATGAGAGGCAGTGCAACATGATGCTCCATTTTAGATTTAGAATCCAAGTGAGCATCATTATGTAAGCCCCCAGTTTTCCATGAAGCAAATATTTTTTGCTGCTTACCCAAAGTGGAAGCTGATGTAGGAGGTGTTCTTGATATCTACTTTGCTGCTTATTAGAAAATTATTCTGGAAAAGATTTAACATCAACAAGACCAGTAACAGAGACCTTGCTGTCTGTTAGAGGTTGACTGAGAATTATGTCCAGTGGTTGGCTTTGATATTCTGTCAGGTACTACTTCTTTCATTTGTCAGATATTACCAAAAAAAAAATAGTGGCTGGTCTCTTCACGGTCTTTTGTATGCTGGAATCTTGTTTTAGCAGTATGTGGTATAATTAAACTTTTTTGGACTGAGCATGAGATGACACTACTGCTGTTAACATGAATCAGTGCTGCTGGATGTAGATAGTCTGCTGGGTCATTGTCTGCATGGTATACAGCTGTAACACATGTGAGTGATGAGTATTGTCTTGTTATGTACAAGTTCCATTTGTAGTTGTGGCATACCTAGAAAATTGCAGACTTGAAAGAACAGCATGTCTGATTGAAATTTTGCTTGAAACTGGGGAAGATGCTTTGGAAAATCTCAGATGTTGAAAGTGACCTTTTGAGGGCAGACAGTGGGGAGTAATTTAAGTTTGTATGTGATTTTCATGTTTTTGAGCAGTGTGACCTCTTTTGAAGATGCTGAATACTTGGGACATTCATTGACAAGCAAAACAGATGAAAATGTGGATGAGTTGAAGGAATTTGCCCTTGAAAACAGAAGAAGCACTGTCTATGAGGTTGTTAACATTTTGATAATTTTATTTGGTTCAGTTCGTAGCATTTGAAAGAAAATCTGAACATGTGTCCAATTGCTGTGAAATTTGTGTCGCTTCAGCTTGGTGGTGGGGGGCAGCAGAATTATGCTAAATTTGCCAGTATCTGCAAGACAGGCTTTAAAGGGACCCAGAATTCCTTTCACAGGTGATGAAACATGGTTGTATAGAAACCACGTAGAAACTAAGCAACATTTATCTCATTGAAAGAGCCCATCATCTCCATGCCTAAACAAGACCATTATGTTCAAATGTGAAGGGCATGCTCACTCTTTCTTTTGACATTAATAGATTTGTGCTTTATAAATTTGTTCTGCAAGGACAAACTGAAACCACCCTTACTACACTGACATGTTATGATGTCTGTGGGAAAATGTGTTGTGAATGTGACCTGAGAATTGGAATTCAGGGGGATGCTTACTCCACTGTGACAATGCTGCTTTTCTCTGCATGAATTTCTGGCTAAAAAAATTATCATCATTTCGTACTCTCCCTGCTCAGTAGACTTAGTGCTTTATGGCTTCTTTATTTTCCCAAAACTCAAGATGGTGTTAAGAGATGAGAGATTTAATGATATGACCATGAATCAAGTAAAATTGTGGGGTGTATTCCATGAAGGCTTTGAACCAAAGCACTTTTGTTGGGCTTGTTACATAAAGTCCCAAGAAGACTCCTTTGAAGAGTGAAACATTGATTAGAGGTAACTGTTACTGTTATGGAGAAATAAATTTTGTTGAGAAACCATTTGATTGCACCACATATTCTGTCAGCGGTGGTACTCTGAAATAAGCTGTGTTGAATCCATTCATATTTGTTGCTATTCCACTGTAACCCTGACAACAAAATTGTGGTGTATATATTGAACAAACATTTCCATTCAGTGTTTTGTCATACATCCATTGATTTGTCGTTTTACCTACAGATACTGTGTGGCCAGGAGATCCCATCCTGGGTTAATCGGCTTGCATACTTCAGTTCTTGTGTTCCATTCCTCCAGCGCTGCCTGCCCAGAGAATGGTTAACACCAATGGCTCTACAACACTCTCTAAATTCACATCAAGAAAATTCCCCTGATACATCATTGTAACATCAAGCTCCTGCCATTAGGCTCTAATATTTGTCAGTTATTGTATCATGAATGGAGAGCTATAAACCGTCACAAAACTGTTTTTTAATTTGTTCAATATTACACTGTTGTTTAATTCTGTAGTAAGATTGTTACAGGATGTTTTGGTGAAATATGCTTGAGGATGCATTTCAAGCAGAAATAATGAACTTTGGGCTGCTCACTGTCATAGGAACAGTCCTTGGTGCTGACATGTTAGCATGCTCATATTAAAATATGTTTTGGGGGCCTGAGTGTTTGTTTTGTGTACTGCAGTTTTTGCAGAGTGTTAAAGGCACTTATGGTATTTGTTTCTTGTAAGACACAGCAGTGGTATCAAATATACAAGTTTTAAGTTAGGACTGTAAATTTGTGACTATTGTATACTTTTGTAACCTCTGGATTCCTCTGTGGGATGTATTCATCAAGATACAAGCACTTTGGCCAGGATATATAACAGGGCCACTTTAGTCCCACCAGTTATAGCTGGAAATCTTAATTCCTCGTAGAAAACTTTCTGCATGTGGATTGCTCTACTAAATTGATAGTTTCTGTGAATACGTCACATAATTAGGAACAATTTAAACAATTAAGTAATCTCGGTTTACATTTCTGAGTGATGCATAGTTCTCTGAACTGAACAGAAAAGTTACTTAAGTATGACTGATAGTCCTAAGTACCATTTAGATAAAGAGTTTATTTAATGGCACCGCAGCACATGCTAAACACCAGGCTGACTCTCGTTCATCATCATTGGAGTGTTTGTAGGTGGGTTAAGAGCAGTGTTTAATGTGAATTCCAGTGCACAAACTGAAAGATTATAAGGCAGCTGTTTTTATATATACAAAAAAAGGTGTGAAAATTTTTAAAATAAATCAGCCTGTTTATGTGTTCTTTTCTAAAAATAATATTTATTATGAAGAAACTCTTATTTTGTGTGGAGAAGTGAAAAATAATGAAGAATTTGTAGTGAAGGTATTCATGTAAAAAGTATGTTGTAAGTAGAACAAATCGTGATGTCTTGTTTTTCTATGCAACTGTTAAAGAAGTTGCCTACAGAGAATTTAAAACTGTTTTACCAAATGAAAGAAATTAATATTTTTCTGATAAATATCCGTCGTCTTTTGCGAGCTACCAATGTGGATTATAAATATTTGATAAACAACTGGTATAGATGCCATTCAGATATGGGATTTATTGCTGTTAAAACATTTCATAGATAGATATACATTGATGGAAATATGTATATAACTTACAGGATGAAAAAGTGACAAATAGCTTAAAACCACAAGATTACTGCAAAGTACAGCTTCAGAATACAGTGTATTGTTAATATCAGTTATGAGATACGAATTCAGTTGATAAGTTGCAAAAGTTTGACTCTGTATTGGTTTAGTGAGGACTATACAAATCCCAGTCGCCGGGTTTACCCAGGGAACTAAATTTTGCATAGTGGCACCTAATTTTTTTTTGGCTGTTCAAGTCACCCTTCAAGCACGTATAATTTTGAGGTGGCTGTTATCCCTTGGATATTCATAGGGTACAGTTCTGAGTGTTGTAAAGTAAATGATGGATTAAAATTCCAGCCTGTTGGGATTGAGTGCTGAATAGTTTTGTAGGTAAGGTTCTCCACACCATTGATACTGCCCTATAGAACTATGTGGCATGACATTATAGAAGAACATATTCATATTCACTGCTGTGAGTCAGAGTCACACCTCTCATAGATTTTGGATATTACATCCTGGAAGTGCCCAGCAGCTTTGTGATCCAACAGCAGATGAAGGGACAAAAAGTTAAATTTAGGTTGTATGATGTACAGTGGTATAGTTGCCTCTTTGTAGTAATCTTGTTGGTTTTTACTTCCATGACAGGCGCTTTTCGCCTGGTATGCATAACATGTTTATGACACAGATAATAACGTTTAAAGCTAGGTGCATCAGAGTTACTTATTGGAAGTTAATTATTGAAACTAGTCACTTATTTTGATAGTGTTTGCCTTCCTTTGTACATTAATATACTGTAGCTGTGTAATGAGTATTTGCTGTAAGTAAATTTTGACAGTTGGATAATGCACAGGGTCTGGGAGAATTTGCAGTGTCAGAAGTAGTATTTGTAATATTCAGTCAGTGGACAGCGTGATTCTCCTTCTCTTCCATTGTTTGTGGTGAGCATGTTCAGTTTTGATCGCACTTAAATGACAGATCTCAACTATGACAGTTGAATAATGCACAATATCTAGGAAAATTTTCAGTGTCAGATGGAAGAAGTATTTGTATTGTTTAGTCCATGAACAGTGTGAGGTGCCCTTTCTCTCATTATTTCTGGGAAGCTCATCCAGTTTTGTTTTAACTTGACTGACAGATCCCTGTCCACTAGGCAAGATGAAAGAATGTACATCTGAGATGGGAGCACCATGATGCAGATTCCACTGCTCACAGGGATGGCATCGTGGTGAGAATTATGGTTGTCAGATGAAACCAGCAGATTAATGTGAATTATATACCAGAATGATGGCACATCACTCCTTGGTTACATAACATATGATACTGTCAGAGGTGAGGGTTGAGATTGGCAGGTGTTTGTACAGTAGAGCAACATTTTTACTCAAAGATCAGTAGGTCCCCATTTCTTCCATTATTGAACTCACAATGAAGTGTTCCTAATTTAATAATAATTGTATGCATTTTAGGCATTCTTTATAAAGTAAAATAGAATACCTTAAGTGGAGACATTGTTCATCTCTGCATCACTCTGTGTCGTAGTATTGGTGACTAAACAGTTTGTCAGATTTGTGTAGATTTGGTATAGGAGTTAATTACAAAAATTGTACAAGCATGAATTTTGTGAAGATTGGTATTTTGTAAGTCATACTCTACTTAGAAGTTTGTATTAATTTCTACCTGTGCTGTCCATAGTTCTCAACCAGTTTGGATGAAATTCAACATTGGTGTTCTCCATGTAATGCCACTGAGTAATTATTTTTATGAAACTCATTGAAATGAAAACCTTACTTCTTTTAAGGGATTACATGAAATTTTGCCCATAGTTTCTGCTCTTTACACCCAGTTTGGATAAAGTTCAGTACACGAGCTGTGCACAAATTTATTAAGTGATTGGTAGTTTCATGGAAATTAGTATAGTGCAGCCATATCTTAACTGAGAAGCATAAATTAATTCATCTCTGTACATTCCACTTTTGTCTGATTTGGGTGAAATGCAGTATCAGAGATTTGCACATAATACCGTTTAGCATTTGAGTGCAGGCATAAATGAAATTACATGTATGTGTGTATCTTGAAGCTCTATGACATTTTTAAAGTAAAGAACATATTGGTAGAGTATTATTATGTCACATAGTACTCCATTTGCAGTCTTGTTTTCCTTGTTAATGCTGAAATGAAGATGAACACTTTGAACATAAACTTAACATAAGCATACACAACAGTAAATCTGTAAACACCCAGAACTGTAAGACTACACATCTCAGTACTGACAGTGTTGGCTGAGGAACAGATGTTCTGTTCACGGTGTAATTTAATTCCCTACATGTATTTAGGGTCTTTTGAGAAATTCAGAAGAGTGGTGTTTTGTGCTGAAAATGTGGAATGAATTTGATTTCAGTTACATGTTTGGCATTCTACTGTTAATATTTTATTGTGGTTCTAGCCCAGATATGAAGTAATTTGTGAGTTCGCATGATGTGTTTTTTTTTAAATACAATGTGAAACAGAGCAGGTTATGTGTACGTTGTGGTTTCATATTAGATACATTTTATCTCAGTGCCAATATATTTCATGTGATGAGAATGTGATTGTTCTCATATACCACAGACAGTACTTGTGGCCAGTGAACAATTAGATATATTTTATCTTACTTTTAGGATAATTAATTATTAATTGGTCACATTTCTGTAATGCGGGTAATTGTTCCATTATTCATTTGTCGATTTGATTGTAACGTAACTAAATTTACAGATGATCTCAGTGAAGAATCCTGTTACAAAGATAAGGGCCAATATACAAGTGAAGGCATGAACACTTTTTTTGCACTGTTTGGGAGTACAAAAAGAAATACAGCACTTGCCAAATGCATATGTAATGAATTTGGCATCCTTGTGACAGGGTTGAAAGGTCAATGTCCCTTAGGTGCATGTCTATTTGGATTCGCATTATATATTAAGTGCTCTGGTTTCTTACCTTGCAAACATTAGTGTATGTAGTTTTAGCACATTCTTTATTAAGGGCACTGCTAAATTTTTAGGCCCTGTACAAAAACAAATTGTTCATTTTTTGTGTACTCATCACATCATTTAATTTTTCCCAGCGTGGAAATGTTCCCAGCATTAGTCCACAAATCTGTTGTATCTCCAATCAGTACTCTGAAGTACACAGTCTTGTATTTTATGTTATTGTAATCAGCATTTTATCAAAACATGCCCAGGATATAGTGGTACATTAAATTAGTGCCACAGGATCCAAGATATCAGATGAGTATTAAATGTTGCCTTCAGAGGTGTTAGTTCTGGCTCATATTTCTGTCCTGAATTCAAGATTTTTCATAGAGGGGTAGCTGTTCCATTTCCTGGAGATACCATACTATGATCTCATATTTTTTAGAAGTGGTGCAATGAAAATAAAGCTATTTGTACTGAGAGTTTTTTTTTGGGGGG
>JGI20166J26741_11542474_pt1 | contig 12233 bp, 10 predicted proteins | sample TergutCu122P5_FD_26741 | JGI IMG/M metagenome (IMG submission 26741) | reverse complement strand
CCACCGAGGTCGAGCTGAACGAGAAGAAGCACCGCATCGAGGACGCCGTCTCGGCGACCCGCGCGGCGATCGAGGAGGGCATCGTCGCCGGCGGCGGCGCCGCCCTGATCCATGCGGGTGCAGCGATCGCCGACGGGCTGAAGCTTTCCGGTGACGAGAAGGTCGGGGTGCAGATCGTGGCGAAGGCCATCGTCGAGCCGTCCCGCTGGATCGCGGAGAACGCCGGCCTGCCGGGGTACGTGATCGTGTCCAAGATCGCCGAGCTGAAGCCGAACGAGGGCTACAACGTGAAGACGGCGAAGTACGGCGACCTGATCAAGGACGGCGTGATCGACCCGGTGAAGGTGACGCGTTCGGCGCTGGCCAACGCGGCGTCCATCGCGTCCCTGCTGCTCACCACGGAAACCCTCGTGGTGACGAAGAAGGAGGAGCCGGCGCCGGCTGCAGCCGGCGGTGGCCATCAGCACTGACGTGCGATCGCACGTCGGACCCGGCCCGGTCCCCGCGAGGGGGCCGGGCCGCGGTTCGATCGGGGGCCTCGCGCCGGTACCGGGTCAGCTCTCAGCGCCGGGCCGCGGTCCGCGACGCGGCCCACCAACCCCCGCCATTCGAAACCCCGGTGCCCTTGAACGCGCCAGTAGAATTGTTTACGACGAAACAAGTTGCCCATGGCACACCCCGGACGTCACGCGGTATCACGAGTGTGGAGCGTCCGCTGGGGACCACGGCCTGGGTCCGTCAATCACGGACGTTCCCGGACATCGCCGGGTGGGCGTCGACGAACATGAGGAGGGTACGGGTGGCAACAGGAGTGGCGCGTCGGGTAGGAGCCGGTCTGGCGGGTGTGGCGGTCGCGGCGGCGATCGGCCTCGCCGGGACGGCCGTTTCGGCGCAGGCGTGGGCCGCCGACACCACGGCCGCCGACACCAGGACCACCGCCACGATCGAGCCGCGCTTCGACACGCCGGTCACCCTGCCGGCAGAGCTCGACCCCGGTTTCCAGACGCCGGTGGCGCTGCCGGCCGAGATCGCGCCGTATCTTCACCTGACCGCGCCGCTCGGCGACGAGGGCTTCCTGGGCATCGTCCCGATCGACGGGGGCCTGGCCCCGGCGGACGTCCCGTGCGAGACGTGCCAGGGCGCGGCCGTCGACGAGCCGGCGGTCGCACCGCGCGCCGAGGCGTCGCCGCAAGGGTACGGTCTGGCCTGGGTGATCCTCGGCGTGGGCTGCCTGCTCGTGGTGTCGCTGGCCACCGTCCTGGCGCTGCGGCCGCCGCGCGGCCCGGCCGAGCCGCCGAAGACCCCGTGGAAGCACCTGGCCTGGCGCGGCACGCGTGGGGACATCGAGGTGGGACGTCTCGCCGACCGTTCCCGGGCGGCGGCGCTGCACTGGCGCCGGGTCGAGGCCCCCCTGCCCTGAGCCGTCCCTGACGAGGGGACGGACGTTCGCCGGCGGCGTCCTTGATCGCCTCAAGCGTGATTGGTTCCCAATGCCGGGCGAACCGCGCAGGGCACGCGGCGTGGTGGGATGATGGTTTTCATGAGCCCTGTGAGAAGAACCACGACCGCACGTGCCGCTGCGGCACCGCGTAAGGTCGGCATCACGGAGGTCGCCCTGCGCGACGGCCACCAGTCGCTGCTAGCGACGCGAATGTCCACTGAGGACCTGCTCGGCGCGTGCGCCGATATCGATAAGGCCGGCTACTGGTCGGCGGAATGCTGGGGCGGGGCGACGTACGACTCGTGCATCCGCTTCCTGAACGAGGACCCCTGGGATCGCCTGCGCAAGTTCCGCGAGGCGATGCCCAACACGCGCCTCCAGATGTTGCTGCGAGGCCAGAACCTGCTCGGCTACCGGCACTATCAGGACGAGGTGGTCGACCGGTTCGTCCAGAAGAGCGCCGAGAACGGCATGGACGTGTTCCGGGTGTTCGACGCGATGAACGACCCCCGCAACATCGCGCACGCCATGGAGTCGGTGAAGAAGTCCGGCAAGCACGCGCAGGGCACGATCTGCTACACGACCAGCCCCGTCCACAAGGTCGAAGACTTCATCAAGATGGCCGGTACGCTGCTCGACATGGGCGCCGACTCGATCGCCCTGAAGGACATGGCGGCCCTGCTGAAGCCGCAACCGGCGTACGACATCGTGAAGGGCATCAAGGACACGTACGGGCAGGACACGTTCGTCGCGGTGCACTGCCACGCGACCACGGGTGTCACCCAGGTGTCGCTGATGCGCGCGATCGAGGCCGGCGCGGACGTCGTCGACACGTCGATCAGTTCGCTGTGCCTCGGCCCGGGCCACAACCCGACGGAGGCCGTCGTCGAGATGCTGGAGGGCACCCCGTACGAGGCCGACCTCGACCACGAGGCCCTGCACCGGATCCGCGACCACTTCGCGAAGATCCGTCCGAAGTACGCCGATTTCGAGTCGGCGACGCTCGTGGATACGGACATCTTCGAGTCGCAGATCCCGGGCGGCATGCTCTCGAACATGGAGAGCCAGCTGAAGGCCCAGGGCGCCGGCGACAAGGTCGCCGAGGTGATGGCCGAGGTGCCGATCGTCCGGAAGGCGTGCGGTTATCCGCCGCTCGTCACGCCGTCCAGCCAGATCGTGGGCACGCAGGCCGTGTTCAACGTGATGATGGGCGACTGGACGATGCTGACCGGCGAGTTCGCCGACATGATGCTCGGCTACTACGGCGCCTCCCCCGCCCCGCGCGATCCCGAGGTGATCAAGATCGCCCAGGAGTGGGCGAAGAAGGAGCCGATCGACTGCCGGCCCGCCGACCTGCTGCCCCCCGAGTGGGAGGAGTTGGAGCGCGAGGCCGCCCTGCAGGAGGGCTTCGACGGTTCGGAGGAGGACGTGCTGACGTTCGCCATGTTCCCGGCCGTCGCGACGAAGTTCTTCAGCCTGCGCGACCAGGGTCCCACGCCGATCACCGGTCCCGCCCCGAAGGAGGCCCCCGAGCCCGTCGAGGCCGAGGAGGGCACGGCGACGTTCAAGGTGACCATCGACGGCAAGCCGCAGACCTGGACGGTCAAGCCGGTCTGACCTGTCGTATCGGACGACGGGCGGCGTCTCGGCGGGGTCTCGCCGGGGCGCCGTTCGTTGTCCCACGTGGTTGAATCGTGACCATGGCAGACAAGAAGATCGCGGTGGTGACGGGGGCGTCGAGCGGCATCGGCGCGGCGAGCGCGGAGGTGCTGGCGGCGGCGGGGTTCACGGTCGTGTGCGCGGCGCGGCGGGCCGATCGGCTGGAGGCCCTGGCGGCGAGGATCGGCGGCATACCTGTGGTGTGCGACGTGACGGACCCGGACGCCGTCGCGAACCTGGCGCGCGTCGCGGGGGATCGCGTGGACGTGCTCGTGAACAACGCGGGCGGCGCGTTCGGGCAGGACCCGGTCGCGGTCGCGGACATGGCCGACTGGCAGAGAATGTTCGACCTGAACGTGATCGCGACGGGACGCGTCACCCAGGCGCTGCTCCCGGCGCTGAAGGCGGCCACCGGGACGATCGTGTTCATCACGTCGACCGCCGCCGAGGCACCGTACGAGGGGGGCGCGGCGTACTGCGGCGCGAAGTCGGCGGAGCGGTCCATGGCCGGCGCCCTGCGCCTGGAGCTGAACGGGATGAACGTGCGCGTGTGCGAGATCAGCCCCGGCATGGTCCACACCCCGGAGTTCTCCCTGGTGCGTTTCCGCGGCGATCAGGCGAAGGCCGACGCGGTGTACGCCGGGGTGGACGAGCCGCTGACCGAGCAGGACATCGCGGAGGCCGTCGGCTGGGTCGTCGCCCAGCCGCACCACGTCGTGATCGAGCGCATGGTCGTGCGTCCCATCGCCCAGGCGGCCAACCACAAGGTGTTCCGCACGTCCTGACGCCCCGGTCTCAGCCGCCCTCACTCGGCAAGGGAGCCGTCGAGACCAGCGCAGGTGCCCCGCCGGAGTTCCACGTGAGCGCCTCCTCGACCGATTGCCACCATGCCGCCCACCGGTCTGGCCAGCGATTGCCGCGGTCCGCCGCGATCCGGTCGAGCGCCGCGGTGCACCCGCCGTCGCCGGCGGCCGGCGAGGGGATCATGACGGCAGCGTCCGAGTGGACCGTGTAGGTGCGGCCGTCCTCGCGGTACCGGAAGGCGAAACCTTCGGTGTACGGGCAGTTGTCCGCCGGGGCCGCTGCGAGCACAAGGATCACCTGGCGCGTCTCGCCGGGGGCGAGCACGGCGCCGGACAGCGGCACGCGTCCTGCCCAGTTCGCCACGAAGTCGGGCATGCCGGGCTGTGCCGGGTCGCCCCATTCCTCGGCGCGTGGGGGAATCCACGTGCTCATGGGCAGCGCGGCGGCTTCGTCCAGCGTGTAGGCGTCGACCAGTTCGAGGCCGTCCGCCCCGGTCAGGCCGGCGGAGACGAGGGTGATCGACGAGGTGTCCGATCGGTTCGTGACGTCGAGCCTGATGCCGGACGGACGCCCGTCCGCCGCGCCCGGGGTCGACAGCGTGAACCCGCCCCACGTGACCAACGAGCCGGTGGTCGCGACGCCGAGCACCAGCGATACGGCGACGGTGGCGACGAGCCGCCTCGCGACGCGCGCAGGACCGCGGCCTGATCCGGCCATCCGAGCCTCCTGCCTGCCTGGGCCGACAACACGATGGTAGATCCGAACCGCCGGTCACGCGGTCGAACCGGTGAAGTGGCCGCGTGGCTCGCGCCGGGCCGGTGCATGCTGCGCACTGCATCGACCTCGCCTCGTGAGGGAAGCACGGTCCCGCGTGCAGCCTTCGCGGTGACAGTCTCCAGGTGAGGGCGTTAGGCTGGGGGACGTCCGTCTGTTCGACCCAGGAGCGCACATGACATCGCCGACTTCGCCGTACTCCGACCCGGGCGTCGCCGTGCGTAGCGCGCCCCCGGTGATCGACGACGATCCGGTGCCGCCGCCCGCGGCCGCCCAGGCCGTGCCGCCGGCGCCGCGCCTGAACCCGCTGGTGATCGTCGAGGCGGTGACGCGGACGCTCCAGGGCCTGCGCCCGGCGGCGGAGCTGGCGGTGATGGCGCTGCTGGCCGAGGGGCACCTGCTGGTCGAGGACGTGCCGGGCGTCGGCAAGACGACGCTCGCGAAGGCCCTGGCGGGCGCGATCAGCGCATCGGTCGGGCGGATCCAGTTCACGCCGGACCTGCTTCCGTCCGACATCGTCGGGGTGAACATCTTCCGTGCGGATGCGCGGGACTTCGAATTCATCCCCGGCCCGGTGTTCAACCACATCGTGATCGCGGACGAGATCAACCGCGCCAGCCCCAAGACCCAGTCGGCGCTGCTGGAGGCGATGCAGGAGGACCAGGTCACGGTCGAGGGTCGCACGCACACGCTGCCGCGGCCGTTCGTCGTCCTCGCGACGCAGAACCCCATCGAGATGGACGGCACCTACCCCCTCCCGGAGGCCCAGCGGGACCGCTTCATGATGCGGTTGTCCCTCGGCTATCCGGACGCGGCGCACGAGGTGACGATGCTGGAGGAGCAGGAGTTCGTCGATCCGCTCACCGACGTCCACCCGGTCGCGACCCTCGAGCAGGTGCGTACCCTGGTGGATTCGGTGCGGCGGCTGTACGCCGCGCCGGCGATCAAGCGCTACATCGTGGCCCTCGCGTCGGCGACGCGGGACGACCCGGAGCTGGTGCTCGGCGCGTCCCCGCGCGCCAGCAACCTGCTGCTGCGGGCGTCGAAGGCGGCGGCCGCGCTTGCCGGACGGGCGTTCGTCCTGCCGGACGACGTCCAGCGCGTGATCGGGCCGACGTGGGGCCACCGCCTGATCCTGCGGCGCACGGCCACCGGCGGCGCCGACGGCCTCGACTACGTGAACCGGCTGGTGGCGCGGGTCAGGGTTGGCTGATGCGCGCGCGGGTGCAGATCGGCGCGCGCGGGCTGGCGCTGATCGTCGCGGGGCTGCTCGTCGCGGCCGGCGGCGTGCTGGCCGGGGCGAAGGCGCTTGTCGTGCTCGGCGCGGTGGTGGTCATGGGGATCCTCGCCGACCTGGTCGTGCTCCAGACGCAGGGCCTGCGCCGCCCGCCGCGCCTGTCCCGGGTCGTCGCGCCGAATCCAAGTTTCGTCGGCCAGACGGTGACGGTGCGCCTTCGCCCGGTGGTCACGCGCGGCCCGCTGCCACCCTGGGGTGAACTGCCGCTCACGATCGACGACGAGGTGATGGCGGAGATGGACCCCACGTCCCTGGGACACGGCGCCGACTACCGCATCCGTCCGCCGGAGCGTGGGGAGTGGCCGCTCGGGCCGGCGCGTCTCCGCGTGACCTCGCCGCTGCAGGCGTGGACGCGGACCGTCGTCGACTCCGCGACGGCCACCCTGATGGCCTGGCCGGCGGTCGCCCCCCTGGACGGCACGGGCATCCTCGCCGAGAACATCGAGGAACAGCGGACGGGACGCTCCGGGGCGCGGGTCCCGCTGCCCGACGACATGACGCTGCGCGACTACCGTCCCGGCGACGACCTGCGGCGCATCCACTGGTCGAGTTCCGCCCGGATCGGCAAGCTCATGACCCGCACCGAGGAGCCGGTCGAGTCGCACCACGCCTGGCTGGGCCTGTGGTTCGCGCCCGGGTCGGCGGGCGATGCCCGCGAGCTTGCGATCAGCCTGGCCGCGAGCTGCGTCCTCGCGTGGCAGGCGTCCGGCTACCAGGTGGACCTGTGGTGTGGCCCGTGGCGGCTCGGCGGGGGACTTGCCGCCCAGCTGAACGGCCTCGCGTTGCTGTCGGTGGAGGAGGCGGCCTCGGACCGTCCCCACGTCCCGGCGCCGCAGGGGACGACGGACGGCCCGGCGGTGTTCCTCGCCGTGCCCGGGCCTGTGGCTCCCGCGACCGGGCGCTCCCGGCACCCGGACGCCCAGGTTGAGGCCGGCTCGCCGTGGGATGACCTGCCGGCGGCCACGCCGCCGTCGCAGCGGCGCTCGAAGAGGCGCCAGCCGCGCGTCGGCGTGCTGGTCGGGGACGACACGACGGGCCTGGTGCGGCTGCGCGAGGCCGGTTGGACGCCCGCGCACTGCCCCGGGACGCTGCGCCTGGCCGAGGCGGCCTCACGGTGCAGCGCGGCGCTCGGCGGAAGGCGGGGCGGTGGCGCCGATGCGCTGTTCGGCCCGCCGCCCCCGCCGCAGAACCAGGACGCAGGCGGCCCCGACACATGGGACGACGTGTTCGGCGACGTGGGGACGCCCGCGGGGGTGGCACGATGACGCCCCCCGCCACGGTGCGCCCGGGGAGCGCCGCGCTGCGCGACTTGCGGGTGCGGGTCGGCCCGGCCGTCTGGACGTACCTGACGATGGCCGCTGCCTGCCTGGGGATCACGAACCTCGTCCAGACCGGGCCGTGGCTGCGCCCGGTGCTCGCCATCATGCTCGGCATCACGGTGGCCGTCTGGCTCGCGTGGTGGGCGATGCGCGACCGGCATTGGTTCTGGCAGTTCCTCGTCGCCGGTCTCGCGGGGGAGGCCGTGCTGACGTGTTCCCTGGTGCACTGGCTGGCCCGCAGCGAGGCCCCCCTCGGGTTCGTCCCCCGCTGGCACGCCCTCGTCGTCGCCGACCAGCACCTGTCGGTGGCCCGTGCCTCGCTCGGCCCTGCCGTGCCGCCGACGTCCCAGACGGCCCTGTTCGCCCCGCTCGTCGCGTTCGCGATGGGCCACCTCGTGGTGCTCGCCGCGATGGCCGGGATCGTCGGGCGCTGGCCCGTCCTCGTCGGGCTCGCGGCGACCGCCCCGTGGGTCGCGTGCGTCGCCCTGCGCCCCGCGAGCACGTGGGGCTGGGCGCTTGTCACCGGGGCGTGCTTCCTCGGGCTGCTGGCCTGGTCGCGGCCGCCGCCGGGGCGCGTGTTCCGCACGTCCGACTCGCCGGATCCGGCCCGCTGGCTCGACCGTCCCACGCGCGGTTCCCGTGTGCCCGTCGCGTCGGCGGTGGCGCTGGCGTGCGCCGTCGGCTTCGTGGTCACCGCGTTCGTCCCGGTGCTGCCCGGGTGGGGTGCGGGCACCCGGTGGGTGCAGGGCATCGACTGGGGCGGGGCCGCGCTGAACACCGGCCCGGGCATCAACGTCGACGGCGTCTTCGACGTGAACGGGCAGTTGACGACGCCGAACAGCGCGGTGCTGCTGCGCATGAAGGGCTCGTACACGGGCGCGCTGAAGCTGTACTCGCTGGAGGACTTCGACGGCGGGCGTTGGACGCGGCCCGACGGGAGCACGACGCTCCCGGCCGAGGCCGGCAACACCCTGTGGCCATCCCCCGACGGGCTCACCGGTTTCCAGGGCAGCGCCGACCTGACGCTCGACCTGTCGGCCTGGACGTACGACTATCTGCCCCTGGCGGTCGGCCCGCGCGTGGTCACGAGCCCGATCTTCGCCGACTACGACCCCTTCGTCGATTCGGTGACGCACATCGTCGCCCGGGACGATCCCGTGACGCAGCGGGTGCCGCTGTTCGACCCGGCGCAGACGGCCGAAGCCGGCATCTCGACCGACGGCTTGGCGCTGCGGACGTACGCCCCCGTCGATCTTCCGCACGCCGCCCAGATCCAGGCCTTGGCGTCGCAGATCGTGAGCCAGGCGGGGGCGACGACCCCCGATGCGGCCCTCCGGGCGATCATCGCCTACCTGAACACCTCGCACTTCCACTACACGCTGAAGCCCGACATCAACCCCAACAGCGCCGACCCGGTGTGGGATTTCCTGCAACGTGGCACCGGCTACTGCGTCCACTACGCGACGGCCCTGGTGGTGCTCGGGCGGTCCCTCGGCATCCCGATGCGGGTCGCGGTCGGGCTGGCCGGCCCGTCCGCCGGCGCGAACGGGTGGCGCGTGTTCACCGCCGCCCAGTCGCACATGTGGGCCGAGGCGCACCTGACCGGGGCCGGGTGGGTGCCATACGAGGCGACCCCGGCGATCGCCGGCGTGATCGCGCCGACGCCCTCGGCGACGCCCAGCGTCCAAAGCCAGTCCCCAGAGCCGATGCTGACGCCGTCCCGGCCGCCCCCCACGGGGCCGACAGGCGCACCGTCGTCCACCGCACCGGTCGGTCCGGGTGGCGCGGGCGGGTTCGCCGTGCCGTGGCCCTGGGTGGGTGGCGCCGGCGGCGTCGTGGTCGCGGGGATGCTCGCGTGGGCGGTGGCGGCGTGGCGGCGCCGCCGGGCCGGCCGGCTGGAGACCGCGTGGGACGACGTGCTGGCGCGTGCCAAGAAGGCGTCCCTTGTCAGGGACACGATGACGCCCCGGCAGGCCCGGGACGCCGTCCGGGCGGACCTGGACGACGATGCGGCACGCCAGGGCGTGGACGCGCTCGCCGGGGCGGTCGAGGCGACGCGCTACGGACCGCCGGACGCGGTGGTGCCGCCGTCGGCCGACCAGGTCCGGACGTGGCGTGCCGCCGTCCTCGCGCGCCTGAAGCCGTCCCGGCACGAGGCGTAGGCGGACGGCGTACGGCCGGGTTCGCGCGTGCGCCCACCGGGACGGGACAAGCGGAGTAGGCTCGGGTTCATGACTTACCGACTGATCTTGTTGCGCCACGGCGAGAGCGAATGGAACTCGCGGAACCTGTTCACGGGCTGGGTGGACGTGGACCTGAGCGAGAAGGGCGTCGCCGAGGCGGTGCGCGCCGGCGAGCTGATGCGGGACCAGAACATCCTGCCGGACAAGGTCCACACGTCCGTGCTGCGCCGCGCGATCCGCACGGCCAACATCGCCCTCGATGTCTGCGACCGTCACTGGATCCCCGTCGAGCGTTCGTGGCGGCTGAACGAACGCCACTACGGCGGCCTGCAGGGCCTGGACAAGAAGCAGACCCGCGACCGGTTCGGCGAGGACCAGTTCATGACGTGGCGCCGCAGCTACGACACGCCCCCGCCGCTGTTGGAGCACGACAACGAGTACTCGCAGTTCGCCGACCCGAAGTACGCCGACCTGCCCCCCGAGGCCCGTCCGGACACCGAGTGTCTGGCGGACGTCGTCGCCCGCATGCTCCCGTACTGGTACGACCACCTGATCCCGGACCTGCGCTGCGGGAAGACGATCCTCATCGCCGCCCACGGCAACTCGCTGCGTGCCCTCGTGAAGCACCTCGACCACATCAGCGACGCCGACATCGCGGGCCTGAACATCCCGACGGGCGTGCCGCTGCTGTACGACCTGGACGACTCCATGGCGCCGGTGAAGCCGGGCGGCCTGTACCTCGATCCCGAGGCCGCCGCCGCCAGCATCGAGGCCGTGAAGAACCAGGGCAAGTGACCTCGCTTCGTCCTCTCCGGGATGCCACGCCCGTGGCGAAATTCCCAGCAACACACAGGACCTTGTGGGGCGGATGGGCGCCGGGACGGTCGTGGGGGTGCCTATACTGGACCCCCCTCGACTGTCCGTGCCGGGCGATGATATGATTGACCTTGGGAAACACCGATCAACCACCCGCCGCACCTCCGCCATCCCGGGCGGGTTGGAGCGCGGGATCGCCCGGCCTCCTCGCCCGGACCCGAGTTCATCAGCGATTCCCTTGTGAAAGGGGCTAACGGTATGAGTTTCACCGTCGGAGAGACCGTGGTCTACCCGAATCACGGCGCCGCCGTGATCGAGGAACTGGAGACCCGCACGATCAAGGGAGAGGAACGGCTCTACCTGGTGCTGCGGATCCTCGGCCAGAACGATCTCATCGTCCGGGTACCGGCCTGCAACCTCGACCTGGTCGGTGTGCGCGAGGTCGTCGACTCCGACGGCCTGGAGCGGGTGTTCTCCGTGCTGCGCCTGCCGGAGGTCGAGGAGCCGACCAACTGGTCGCGCCGCTACAAGGCCAACCTGGAGAAACTCCATTCGGGCAACGTGCTGAAGGTCGCCGAGGTCGTCCGCGACCTGTGGCGCCGCGAACGCGACCGGGGCCTGTCCGCCGGCGAGAAACGCATGCTGGCCAAGGCCCGCCAGATTCTTGTCAGCGAGATGGCCCTCGCCGAGCAGGTCCAGGAGGCGCGCGCCGAGTCGCTGCTGGACGAGGTCTTGGCCTCCTAGCGTCCCGCGCCCGACGATGCCACCCAAGACCGATCCCACCGGTCGTGTCGTCGGCATCCTGCTGGCCGCCGGGTCTGGTGAGCGCTTGGGGGCGCACGTGCCCAAGGCCCTCGTCGAGGTGGCCGGGAAGCCGCTGGTCGCCTGGGCTGCGGAGGCGTTGCGTGCGGGCGGGGTCACCGATGTCATCGTGGTGATCGCGCCCGGTCAGGACGCCGAGCCGTGGCAGCGGGCGCTCCAGCCCGGCCTCGTCCACACCCTGTCGTGGACCGGCGGCGCCACGCGGGCGGAGTCCGTGCGACGCACGGTGCTCTCCTTGGGAGGCGCGATGACGTGCGTCGAACCGGACTTCGACATGGCGGCCGTCGATGCCGTGCTGGTGCACGACGCCGCGCGCGCGTTCGTGCCGCCCGCGGTCGTGGCCCGGGTGATCGCGGCGGTGCGCGGCGGGGCGGTGGCCGTCGCCCCGGCGATCCCCGTCGTGGACACCCTGCGGGAGGTGTGGGGTTTGCTGATCGAGGGGGACATGCGCCCGATCGGCCAATCGCAGGCGTTCGACCGGGCCCGGGTCCGGGCCGTCCAGACGCCGCAGGGGTTCACGTATCCGGTGCTGCTCGCGGCCCACGCGGAACCCCACCCGGACGCGACCGACGACCTCGTCGTCGCCGAGCAGGCGGGGTACCGGGTGACGCTCGTGCCCGGCGACGAGCGGGCGTTCAAGGTGACCCGCCCGGCCGATCTGGCGCGCGCCGCGGCCGTGCTGTCCGAGGTGCCGACAAGGGATGATGGTGAGGGAGAGGGATGACGTACCGGAGTGGCATCGGCATCGACGTCCATCGGTTCGCGGACGGCGTGCCGCTGCACGTGGCGGGGCTGAGCTTCCCGGACTCCCCGGTCGGGCTGGTGGGCCATTCGGATGGGGATGTCGCCGCCCACGCGTTGTGCGACGCGCTGCTGTCCGCGGCCGGCCAGGGCGACCTGGGGACGGTGTTCGGGACGAACGAGGTGGCGTGGGCCGGCGCCGCGGGGACCGCACTGCTGGAGCACGTCGTCGCGCTCGTGCACGGGGCCGGCTTCGCGGTGGAGAACGCGGCCGTCCAGGTCGTCGGGAACCGTCCCCGGCTGGCGCCCCGCCGGGCCGAGGCCGAGCGGGTGCTGTCCGGCGTCGTCGGGGCCCCGGTGTCCGTCTCGGCCACCAC
>JGI20166J26741_11542363_pt1 | contig 12235 bp, 6 predicted proteins | sample TergutCu122P5_FD_26741 | JGI IMG/M metagenome (IMG submission 26741) | reverse complement strand
TCAAGATTTTCAATGCCTGTGTGAAATCAGTACTTTTGTACGGATGTGAAACATGGCTTGTTACAAGTGAAATTCGATGTAAGATACAAACTTTTGTTAAAAGATGCCTAAGGTACATTTTGAGAATATGGTGGCCAAACGTCATCTCTAATAAAGATTTATGGAGAGTAACAGGCCAATTAGATATAAATTTAGAAATTAGAAAAAGAACACTTAGATGGATTGGCCACACACTAAGAAAAGAGGATGGGGAAATACCAAAAGCTGCCCTACTCTGGAACCCTCAAGGAAGTAGGAAGAGAGGAAGACCTAATAATAGCTGGAGAAGATCGGTCATCAAAGAAGTGGGTAGAAGCTGGAATGAACTAAGGTTCCTGGTAGCTGATAGAAGTGGAAAGAACTCACAGACAACCTATGTTCCTAAAGGAACAATGGACATTATTATTATTATTATTACTATTCCAGGATTCACACCCCGGATCATCCAGCCCACGGCCCAGTCATTATACGAACTACACTATCCTGACTCTGAAATTTAAATGTAACTTGTGACACACAGGTGTTACATTTGCTCTTCTGACAACTTTCAACACATTCCTGCAATAACAAATTTCTTCAAAATCCATCAATTTGTCTGTGAAACAAAATGTAACAATTTATAGATAGGCTGACAGAACACAGCAGGTGTGAAATTACTGACTGTATCAGGGGCATATTTTTTTTACAAAACTACAAGTCTGAACAAAACATGATCTAGCATACAATACCACATGACATGCAAAATCTCTGTGCCAGTATGTATGCATAATTTCCATTTTCTGTGTGTCAGAAGGGAATTTAGTTGCCTTGTATTCAACATATAAGCTGGAGAGCAGTCAGTAGAGTGTCTAGGCAACCACAGAATCATGGTTCAATTCCCATTGGATGCAGATCTGTCTCTTCTCTAAAGTTCCCAGATCTCCTCTGGGGCCCAGGCAGCCTCCTAATGAATGGGTATCAGGGGCATTATCTCCTGGGTTAAAGTGTCCAGAGTGTGAATCTGACCACTCACCTCCACCTAGTACTGAAGTTAAGAAATTTTGGAGCTGTACCTCCACTCCCCCACATGCCTTTACTTTTCACTTGTGTTCATTATCAGGTTAAGTGGCCCCAAAAGACCAATAAATGTGTCTTAAAAGGTCTGTATCGTAGAACACTTTTTTTGTTCATATTCAAAGACAGCTGGGCACCTCATTTCCAGAGGGGTTAAAGTCCCCTATCTTTTCAGTTCTCTACAAACAATTGCCAGGCATCCATCTGTACAGACTTTCAAAGGAAGGCATTTTTCATGATCCTAAGCCTACAAACTACAACATCTATGGGAAAACATAATATGTATACTGGACAGCATATGTACAATACTGTCTGAAAGATATTTTAAAACCTCAATGAATGACCCAAAAGTCATTGATAGCCAAGGTACCAGCTATACTGGGAGTACAACAAACATGTTCTAACTTTGGAACCATCTGCACTGGTATGATGAGATACTAAATTATGCACGCACATGTAACTTCCTACCTGGGTACAAACTGCATCAAATATAATGGGAAAGTCTGATACAGAAGTATCATCTAACCTGGGTATTGGTGACACTGGTTCTATTGGAAAGATGTACTGAACAAGTTGCTGTATGCTGGCTCGGATCACGTCCTTCAGTTGTTGCTGTTCTTTCTGCACCATTAGAGAGTTTTCAGTTGCATTCACTTCCATGTCATTTGTACGTTGCTCCATTTTACACACACTTGCTTCACACAGTGTTAGTCTTGCATTTCGATCCTGGCTTTTTCTAACCATATCTGCTATTTTTGGTTTATCTGCAGTTTATCAACATGAAAACAATGAATCCATTCATTTATAATATGATACATTTCCTTTACACAGTAAAGCAAAACATCATCACGTGTAAGAAACAAAGTAATTGTGTGATTTACTGCCAACTCTGCTTATATATATTGCAATACTCTCCTTTCCTTTTGGGTGATGGTGTGAGAGAACTACAGAGAGGTATGAAGCAGAAACAGTGCTCTTGACTCAATTAAATACTGTATTTCTGTCATGCAATATAAAGTTATGTCTGAAACTGCACAATATATCACACCTAAAAGTAAATATTATATACTAAAGGTCAACACTTTTTATTTGAGAGTTAAAAGTTTCACCAGAAATTAGTCATCTTTGAGGTTTTTGTACTTCTCAGTCCTTACAAGCAAATGCAAGAACAGTATCTGAATTTAGCCCAAGGCCCATTCACTCTGCATCCTTTAAATTCAATGTTCGCTAATCATCTTACCATTCAACACTAATACCTGTGTAATGGTTAAGGCATTACATAACCAAGAAAATATAAACAAAATATCTTTCTAAAGCATCAGTACGTCAAGACTGTAAGGCAATTTCAAGAACTGTAATATTTTCATTAGGACTTTACCTGCTTCAAGATTTTTCCTTTTTTCCTTTATCAGCATTTGTAGCAGTGCTATTCGTTCATGGCATGCATCAATTTCTGTCCGCTGAAAGTTTATTAACCATTGTTAAGAATTATTTTAATTACAGTGTTCTGAAACTATTAGACCTCGACAATAAATTTGCCTAATGTTAAAGAATCACCTGCATTTCATAACATATGAATAGAACACGTGTTAAAAATTTTCGAACTAAATATGAACTTATCATCTCAGATAACATGCTTAAATTTATTTGGTGTTTAATATGAGAAATGAAGAAAACCACCTCAGCCATTCCAGACAGAAAAAGTTTAATTATATGTGGTCTTTGAACAATGGACTTTACACCCTATCAAATTAACCACAACTACAATAGAAATGTGTGTGCACAGATTTATTTTCCAATCACATCTCATAACCTAAAAGGAAAAATATTAAAAAAAAGAAATGGCATTAGAAAGAGTTATATGTGTCATCACAATTCAAATATTCGGAATTATACAAGGCGTGTTCAAAAAACAACCAAACTTTGGCTATAAAGACTTTCTTGCTCATTTTACATTTTAAGCACTGTCCCCTTCAAAGTAGTCTACCCTACTGGCGATACACCATTCCCAACGTTTCTTCCATTGTTGGAATGCTTCCTGGAATGCACTTTCTGTGATGGTGTGCAGTTCTCTTATCACATTTTCCTGAATCTCCTCTATGGTTTGGAAACGACATCCTTTCAAAGTGGTTTAAAGTTTGGGAAAAAGGAAAAATTCTGCTGGGGCTAAGTCCGGAGAATAGGGTGGATGGGGCACAATGCATGTCTGATGTTTTGCCAGATAACTGCGGATGAGGAGTGATGTGTGAGCCGGCGCATTGTCATGGTGCAACATCCAAGTCTGGTTTCCCCACAATTCAGGCCTCTACCTGCGCACAGCATCCCTCAAATGCGCTATAACTTCCTGGTAAAACTCTTTGTTTACCATCTGACCACGTAGTACAAATTCATGATGGACAATGCCTTTCCAATCAAAAAACACAACCAACACACCTTCATCTTTGACCAACTCATCTGTGCTTTTTTTGGTTGAGGAGACCCCTTCCCCATCCAGTGCGACGATTGCATCTTGGTTTCAACATCATACCCATAAACCCACATCTCATCTCCTGTTATGATTTTCTTAAGAAAGTTTTCATTACCATTTACATTGGCAAGCAGTTCCTGACTGATTTCAACATGGTTCTCTTTCTGATCGTCAGTCAACAAATGCGGCATGAATTTTGCACTGATGCGACGCATCTTAAGTTTTTCAGTCAAAATTTGTTGGCAAGATCCTATGCTGATGCCCACTTCGTCAGCAACTTCTCGGACAGTTAAATGACGATTTCCATGAATCACAGCACAAACTCTCTCAACATGGTCGTCGTCTGTTGATGTAGAAGATCTTCCAGGCCTGGGATCTTCACCAACCAACATTCTGCCCTCTTTAAAACGCTTAAACCATTCATAGCACTGTGTTTGGCTCATAGAGTCCTCCCCCTTTGCTTGGTTAAGCAACTGAAATGTCTCTGTAAAAGTTTTAGCAAATTTGCAGCAAAATTTCACACACACACACACACACACACGTTGTTCTTCAAACTCTTTCATTGTCACTTTGTCACTAATCTGACGAACAGCTTGTGCACATGCTCAGTTCACCATATGTAGCTCAACGATTAATGCTCATAGCGAAACGGGGAAAATGGCATTTTGTTGTCAAAACCTGCTGCTAGGTGCGCTCAGTAGCTGCAGTGCACCCTCTGTGCTGGTTGGTGCACTATTTAAAAAGTTCGGTCTTTTTTTGAACACACCTCATATACAGAGCTAACAAAATTGAATTCCTCTCCCATGTTATTACCTACACACTCCATATGACTTATACCCAAAATTCCATCAAGGTGAGAAAATTCAGTAATTTGTTCTTTTAAATGTGAACTGAAGCATTCTCAAAGTTACTTATTGTTTGCTCTTAAAAGTGAAAATAAAACTGGCCTTGCCATGGTTCTGGTGGTTAATCATTGGCCTGTCACTGTGAAGGCCTGGGTTAAATCTCACGGCAGTCCAAGTGGGATTTGTGACAAAGTGACACAGGGACAGGGTTTTCTCCAGGTACTTCAGTTTGCGACTATCAATGTCATTCTACCACTGGTTCATACTCATATTTCATTCATCTGCCTATGTGCTATGAGCAACTGATAGCACTGTTAAATAAAACACTGTCTTGTTCTTCTGTGAAAATGAAATGTACCATAAATATCTTACAAAGTGAGCCAATCCACTGTTCAATGTGGTGAGGCCCAAATGTAAACCAAAAATCTTACCACTCTCCACAGCAGACATTGTGTCACACATCTTTGATAACAGTCACACAGAGATTTATCAGCACAATTTCAGTTTCAAAGTTCAGAGCTTCAAGAACAAATGAAAACATGAGTTCTACTATCAAACATGAGTTAAATAACTGTATGAATATAGTTGAGGTTTCAGCTATGCAAACTGATGACTCCACTAATGCTCTCAATCGTCTGTTTTGCTTGCATTTAAGATACAGAGGATTCAAGCAACAGTTAAAAAATCTTGCCTGAACAAGGGTTTAGTTGGTCACTGGTCAATGACAACTTATACATCATAATGAGTCAGCAATGAACATTACATGCGTTTGCAATGAACCACTGTGAGATACAGTAAGGGTCAACAATTGTTTCATTCATTTGTTTAGCTGCAGGTTAACAACACTATAAGTGTGTCAAAAAAGTGAATGACAGTGAATAAAGAAATGGAAAGGATGTGGCTGGAAGCAGCATGACTTGCTGTCAGGTACTATCCCAACATTTGAAGGGCCTGGTAAAAACCAGAAAAAAACTTCATGAGCTTAGTTGGTGATGAGGCTGAGATTCAATCCAGGCACATCCCAGACACATGTCACAAGAGTTACAGTTTCAGCCAGCTAGCTCAGCATATTTCTTGTTCAGAATCACACTATATGTAAGAAATCATGTGACTAATAAAAGGTAAAGGTTAAGATGCCTCTGTTCTTAAAGAAACATGCCATAAGGCATACGGGGGGTGCAAGTGTAGCTCCATGCATTCTTAACCTTGGCACCAGATGGAGGTAAGTGGTCAGTTTCATGCATCATCCACTATATCCCCAGAGAAATTTCATTGCCAGTAGGCACCTTCACCCTTAAACTGTAAACTGTACATGTTTAAAAAAAAAAAGTGGCATTAGACTGAGTCCATTGGCAACACAAAGAGACGTCAATCGAAGCTGTGATGACACCAGAAACTTTCCAAAACATCCAATTAATTATGACCATTAAGTATGAATTAAGACCATAGATGAAGTAACAGACTATCTTAACAAACTGTTGCCTATATAATGTCTGTTTCTACAGTCATAAAAATCCAAAAGTTTTGCTAAACTCTAAAAAGTTCTGACAACAGTGTATTACATCTGTCCATTGTATCATACCCAGAAAAGAACACAGTATTACAAAAACTCTGATAAGACTGCAAAAATTATGTGGCTTCCCCCTCTTGATAAAGTAGCACAAAAATTGTTAAGCCGAAAGTAATTCTATACAGCCTAAACCACTACTATCTTTTGATATTCAAAGCTTTAATCCTCTCTCTTTGTCACGTATCACACAGTAATTGTATATGTGGTCACAACATTTTTGGACTGTTGCACTTATGCAAGTATGGTTTGGTGCACAAGCAAGTTGCAGCTTGTTGCTCTTAGTTCAAATTGTGACTACCAAGGATTAGTGAAAAGGAAGTTCAGGTCTAGCTCAATCAGTTCATCTGCTCTGGAAAAGTGCAGTGCCCTTGAAATATCAGTCACAATTTACCAACTAACACAGTATAACATCCCCACGAGGCTTAAATCTTCAAATTCATTGACATTTTAATAGACACATATCATCTTTGATTCACTTTCAGGGTGGCCTGAAGGAAGAGTTCCTACATATTTCCAGTACAGCTAACACTACTTGCTTTGTGCCTGCATGTCTGAAAAACAGGGTTATATAGATATGCAACAACAAAGGATGTAATACCACAGTGGTCTTAATTCAAACATACCATGAAGATACCAATTTCTAACCCTTTACCAGACTTCTAGGCCCCCATGGAAAGCAAGCAGATCCACCCATCACATTACATAAGTACAATAAAAACCAGTTCCTGAAATATAATAGGGAATAATCCAAACCTTTGAATTCAATGTTCCAATGAAAACAGACATTTAAAAAAAAGTGTTTTTTGAAGGTGATATGCAAAAATGTTGCCAAACACGTTCCACGACAGTAAAATATTTGAGACAACACACTATTCAAAAATGTAAGTCAGAAAATGGAAGACAGCACTGAAGATAGTGGCAGCAGCCTCCTCAGGAACATCCATAAATTTTTAACAAAACAAAAGACATCACATCCCAGCACATAATTGTCTAAGCAATATCTAAGATAAAAATATAAATCTGTGGAATTCCTACCTTCCCTGAAATAAATTCAGTCTTATATGAAAACAACTGTTCTCAACATGTATTCTGAGTGGAAAATTAACAGAACCCAACAAAAATCATTACCATCATCCAAAGGAGTTGGATGTCCTACACATGTAAAAAAAATTCTGTGGGACTTGAAATGCATTCTAAACAAGTCCATAAAACTTAAGTATGAAAAACAATATTTACCAACTGATCTAAATGCAGAGTCCTCTGAAGGAAGATGTTACACCGTTCCTGCAGCTGCTTCTTATCATTACGTAACCTCATGAGCTGAACCCATTTCTCAGCAAACCTTAAAAAACAGCACAATGTAGCTTACATACACATTCTGTTAGAATGCAATCCTGTTACATGTAATCTGATTCTTTGTATTAGATTACCTGATTAAAATCAAATAAACCTAGCCTTACAATGTAATCATGGCAGTGTCTGTATGTCAATTCCTCCTTAAGAGGTTAAGGTGGTGTTTCATAAGCATTTTCATCAAGAACATTTTCATGTAACTAGACAGCATAAGGAACTGGTAGCCTATGGAGAGAAAAAAAACACGCATTCACAGCACAGAAAAGGGTTGTAATGACAACCGACATGCACATGCAGCCCATACAACAAATTAATTTATGTGGTGGATTTAGAATCAGTCCATGATGAAGAAATTCTATATAGTATTTTCTGGTTTAACTACACTTAAGCCCGGGAGTACCGTCACGTTCGTAATTTTTTATTATGGAGGGTAAAGAGGTTCCCATAATAATGCAATAAATTCTCCACATCTCATACTAAAACATGAGACGACAAGTAAACTGCTGTTGAAGCCTAACACTGGATACGAAGCTATTTTAAAACTAAGTTCTTTCAGACACACATTTCCCAGCTGGCAACTGTGACAAAATGAACTTAGCCACTAAAATACAAACCAAAGTTCCAACTTTACCAAAGTCACGAGTAAATCTTTCAGTTATCAGAGCAGTGACTATGACGATTACTTTCTTCTAGGGCATGTCTAGGTGTAGGATGCTAGAAAGCTAGCAACGTTTCGGTTAAACATTCTGCCTCCATCTCCAGAGCACATCCCACAAGATATTAATCTTACAATTGGAAGAGAAAAATTACAAGCCTTCGCGCGTGACAAAAAAATAACAGTTCAACCCAAAACCACAATGAGTCTGCACTACTTAACGATATATTCAACACAAGTCTAATATATATAATGTGACGGTAAACTGATGCAGTATTACTTTGCGTTTCTGTACCTCTCGGCGTAATGGGTATTAGAATGAATAAAACTGCCTTCGTGAATGCACTGTTTGCAGTAAAATGTCCTTCTATTGTAGCTACATAAAGGGCACTTTTCGACAGAAGTACTGTATCTGCTCCCACTATCTTCTGTTGAAGACGATAAATGAAAATCACCCGGAGCATCACTGCTATACGCTGAACCACTGGACGCCATTTTCACCCACGGGGTACAACTCTGCGTCATGGATACAAACGAAACATTTTTCTACGCAACGTCAATCTTCCACACGCAACCGAAAAACGGAATGTATTTACATTCCACACCGACCAGCCCAGGATGTACAACATGCCGTGACGACATACTATACATATTTCAATCACAAATACAAATAGAAGCACTGAGCACATGATTTGGTTACACAAACTTTGGTTATCATAGCGGGTTCGTAAACTTTGTACAACGAGAGCTCCAACTTTTCGGAAGAATGTGCTAGCTACTCTCTACCTTCATGGGGGCTGAATGTGGTTCAGGCAGATGCTGTTGTGTTTGAGAAGAGTCAATGTGTCGACTGCAAAGAAAGTAAAATGGTGCAGGTAGTAGAGTCAAAACACAACTAAATAAGGTAGTGGAGTTTTTATTATTAATCAGACGACATGTTTCGGCCCTCGCACTGGGCCGTCATCAGGTCTCAAGATTTGTGTCAGAGGAGACTATAGAGTGTAGTATTTGGATGACGTGAGCTAGGTAAATACTACACTGTATAGTCTCCTCTGACACAAATCTTGAGACCTGATGATGGCCCAGTGCGAGGGCCGAAACATGTCGTCTGATTAATAATAAAAACTCCACTACCTTATTTAGTTGTGTTTTGACTCTACTAACTGCACAATTTTACTGTGTCCAACACAACGGGTATGTCGCAACTTAAGATTACAAAGAAAGTTTACACTGTCACGCCTAAAAACAAGCAACTTACATAAATCTCGTAACCGCCACCGTACTGACACAGGTTGTTGTAATAACTGCACAGCTTTAATTGAGGTAAATTATTCTACACAGTAGAAGATGACGACAGATACTCTTTTTGATGCAAATTTACTAACGCTAAAGTACCTTTCCGGTGTTTTTTGACTATAAGCGGTCGATTGAAGGTCATGAATATAAATATAACAGTCTTTATTAACAAAATTTTAATACGTTTGCAGTTTGACATTTGGAACATACTCAAGACATCTATGCACTTATGTTAATCTCTTATTACAGCATTATTCTTCCTGCCTTGCCGCGAACTCGTTCTACACATTATGTTGTCTCCTAGGCCTTCAATGTAAACGTTCCCATCATATTTGCCTTAAATCCATTTCCCTTTCCCTGTTGTTTAAAAGGATACGTAGTTCATTTACGTAGGTTGCTTCAATAGGCCCACACCAATCATTTATTGTGTAACATGTACAGAGTTTCTTAAGTGATTACTGAAATTTATCCTCAAGTAGAACTAGAAGGCCTACTCGTTGTGGTGATTCCATTATCTGTCCATTGACATTACGTCCATCTAAAACTTTCAGGATGTGTCCACTTACACCTCTGGTAGAACACCATTCAAAAATGCCATAGTTACACCGGCGTGATAATTTTCCGTAGTCAGTTTTGCAGCTAAAGTAATCACATGTCTTACCAATTTACTTTGCACTACAGGTAAAAAAAAATTAACATACATTTCCCCTTTTTTATGAATGAAGTCCCTGGCCACCAATCTAGCTTCACATTGTTTCAGTTCATCCCTTTCTTTAATCCTGAACAACCACGTGTTCTTTATGCCATTCTTGTTTTCGATAAAATTGACAAGAATCTATGACTCTTCATTTGTCGTGCAAAAACGTCTTCCATACATTCTAATCGTTGTGTATGAAATTCTACAATTTTGTGATCATTTATGTTGCTTTATGCTTTACAATTGTACAATATTTATTTGATTGCCTATGTCTAAGTGAATGTCACATTTGAAAAGGGTTATCATTTTCTCTGTCGTTATCTTCTGAAAGACTTGCTTAGATAATTACATTTCAGAAGATCCTTCTGGGATGTCAAGCCATGTCCTTTATGTTACAGTAACCGATGTTTCGAAGGAGAGCGGCTGGTTCACCTTCTTGGCCAGGGAATGTTTTTCTGACTTTCTGGCTTCGATAATGCAATAGGATCCTTCAAAACATAGTGAACTATAACTCATCGACACGGTGTATATCCCAGAAAACTCGAATCTTCAGCAAACCAATATGAGCAACTCAAAAATCTGGCAATTTAGTTTCATGTTGTATATTTTATGTATTCCTGCTTACATCTTTGCCACAGTCAATCAAAATTCGATATCTTACATTGGTTACAGGAGCGTCCATTACGTTTAGTAGACGGTAACACTTTGCCTTCGTAGTAGCCTACTAGGAACACTTGTTAGCACACTCGAATTTCTTATGACAAATTTCATCGCAGTTATGCCACCGAAGTTGAACTATGTCGTCTTCTTTATTCTTCAATATAAATGCTGAGTCACGTGGATTCTACTTCTCTTTCATATCACAGCCCAGATCCTCGTGCAGAAATTACGTTGTGACATAGCCCCTAATTGATCCGCAGCTCCCTAGTTACTTTTCACTTTATTCCATTAATTTCAAGATTTACAAAAATTTGTTTGTGCCGTTGCAGATCGCATGGCATAATAGCAGGAAATTCATACTCTACTAGAGCACTGACATAAGCAAGTTTATGCGCTATTGGCATCTCTTCCACATACTCTTCAAATTCTTATGCGAGGTTAACTTAATCCCATATTTCTTGGTATGCCGAGACGTCTTTTGAGCATCTTGTCTTCATGGGTCTTGTGTAAAATAGGGTATGTGACACCCATGCTGATGGCATCCCAGTTGTCCGAAACTTGGCTAGCGGATGTTGATTATACGTGATTGTAGGACTCAGGTTTCATCATGAGGCATTATTTGCTCTTAAACTAGTGTGTTCCTTCCACGTATCAAAACAGATGTTCACGTATCAAGCACATTTCAATTGCCATTTACAAGTTACTTTAGATATTCATTCCTCTGTGTACTTCGGTTACTGGCATCCTTCTTGGATTCTTGACCCTTGAAGATGGGTCCGATAGGTTTCTCGAAACGTCGGAAAGGAATTATCACTATTTGCTGCGTAAAGCCCTGAAGAAGGCAGTACTCATTCCACTAAGTTTCACCACTGCCGGCAGTGAGCTGTATCATTCTGGCACAAAAGTCCCGGTCAAGTCCGTGGCCATTTTCTTGCACAATTGAGCGCACTACTGCAATTATGCACACACACTACAGCTTCAACTATGATCATTACTTACTTGATGCATAATGCAACACCATAACATCACACTGCTTGGACCAAGTTATGGTGCCCGAACGACAAAGCAGACCGCATAACACAGGTGACAAATAATAATAATAATAATAATAATAATAATAATATCACACATAGTGCTGTATAGTAGGTGATGGGATTAAGCATTCTTCTCCATTGTGAAGACCCTTCAACATAAATGCACTACGGTCCTTCGAGACGTTACAAATCGATTATCTACTGTCGCAACTTCGCATCGCAACAGAACGGACATTTTAACCACACCGCTATCATGATATCTAATCTCACATGATTACTGCATGGATCACAGATTACTGATCTTTACAAATAGCAACAATGCTGTGACATAAACATAGTAGAGGCCAAATGAAATGCGATGGCACACGCGCATAAACCAGATTTCGTCTTTCGGCGAAACGGACGAGTCCATTTAAATCGGAAGGGGCGTCAGTTCAGTCGACTGCTGGCAGCCGAGGTGTGCGCATCATCGGTAGCAATGCTGGATACGCCATGTTCCGAGGTAGTGTGAAGGTTACTGGCTACCCACTCCATTCGCCAGTTTCCCCTTCACTTCCCCCCCCCCC
>JGI20166J26741_11542252_pt1 | contig 12235 bp, 10 predicted proteins | sample TergutCu122P5_FD_26741 | JGI IMG/M metagenome (IMG submission 26741) | reverse complement strand
GGAAAAGTCATGTACAAACCCGGCGTGTCCTGCGACCCGGACGGCGTAGCCGTCGATTGGCACGGGAAAAAGTACGTAAGCCGGGGCGGGCTGAAGCTGGAAAGGGCGCTGGATTTCTTCGGGATCGACGTTTCTGGGGCTGTCTGCGCCGATGTGGGCGCGTCCACGGGCGGGTTTACCGACTGCCTGCTGCAGCGGGGCGCTAAAAAAGTCTACGCCATCGAAAACGGCTCCGGGCAGCTTCACGAGAGCCTCCGCCGCGATCCCCGCGTGATTTCGCTCGAGAACACGGACATACGCGCGGCGGACGCGGCGGTTTTGCCGCGGTTCGACGTTGTGACGATCGATGTTTCGTTTATATCCCTTACAAAAGTCCTGCCATATGCGAAAGGCCTGCTCGCGCCCGGCGGAACCGCGCTCTGCCTGGTCAAGCCGCAGTTTGAGGCCGGCAAAGGCGCGGTCGGGAAAAACGGCGTCCTGCGCGACACGAAAGCCAGGCGGAGGGCCGTGGAAACAGTGGCCGGCTTCGCGCGGGAACAGGGGCTGGACGTTTTAGGAGAGACGGAGTCGCCGATAACCGGCGGGGACGGAAATGTGGAGTATTGGCTGAATCTGACAAATCCATCCGATATAAAGCAACCTCTATAAACTGTCATCCTGAGAGAAGCGAAGGATCATAAACAGCCAAAACATAGGATTATTCGACAAATGGGTTTATAGAGGCTACCATAGAAAGGCGCGAAGGATCTTTCCCCGCGCCTTTCCAACCGCCCGCGCATTCCCGCAAAAGTTGCATAACGGTTCTAGGCCGTGGCCCATCTTTTCAGCTTGGGGAACTCCGCCGCCATCGCGGCCCTGGCCTCGTCCGCGCTCCCGAAAGCCCCTGCCTCAAGCGTAAAGGGTATGCAGGCCTCGATCATCCCCTCCATCGTCTCGTCGCTGGTGAACGCGCCGCCGGCGTAGCAGTAACGGCAGTAGTCCCCGTTCGCGGAGCCGTCCGCGTTCGTTCCGAAGTCCTCCGGCTTTTCCAGAGGCATCGCGCAGCTCTGGCAAAATTTTTGATTTCCGCTTCCCATTTTCGTTCCTCCCCTGTATAATAATGTGGATTTCCAACGACGGAATCAGTCTACCACAATAAATATGACAACAGCGCGTCATATAATAAAAATAATTTTTCCAACTATATACCCAGGAGGAATCCCTTTGATCTCACCCAAAGACAGGGAAACAATCCGCGCTTTGGCCGGCCGGGCCGCCGAAATCGCCGCTCTGCCTGTCCAGGCCGAGAAAAAGCGCCTGTGGACGAGGCTTAACGGCCTGAAGCCGGAGCGCCCGATGGCCGCGATCGACCAGGTTTGCTGGAGCGAGATGAACACGGACGGCGAGCTCACGCTTTGCTGCGAGGACGCCGAATGCCGGGAGTACGAGTGGCGGCTGCGGACGACCTTGTACCAATGGAGGCATTTCCCGGCGGACATGGTCGTGGAGCCGTTCGTCAGGGTCCACAAAGCCATTAAAGGACTCGGCTTCGGCATGGACGTCCAAAAGGACATACTCAGGACCAGCGAGAACAGCGAGGTCGTCAGCCAGCGCTACATCAACCAGTTTGAGACCGTTGAGGACGTCGGGAAAGTGAAATTCCCGGAAGTGACCCACGACGCCGCCGAGACGGCCAGGCGCATGGAGGTCGCCGATCACCTATTCCGCGGCACGCTGGAGCCCCGCGAGGAGGGCCTGGACCCGTACCTTTCCCTGTGGGACCCGATTTCCCAGTGGATGGGCGTGGAGAACGCGCTCTACGCGCTGATGGACAAGCCGGAGATGATGCGCGCGCTGGTAAAGCGCCTGGCGGACTGCTACATGAGCCTGCTCGACCAGGCGGAGGAGCAGGGCCTGCTCTGCGGGACGCAGTCGACGATCCACTGCACCGGCGCGTACACGGACGAGCTCCCGGCCCCCGGCTACGACCCGGCGAAGCCGCGCACCAAGGACTTGTGGATGTTCGGCCTGGCGCAGATGTTCTCCACGGTGTCGCCCGCGATGTTCGACGAATATGAGATCGCCCCGAACATGCCGATTTTCGGGCGGTTCGGCCTGGTCTACTACGGCTGCTGCGACCCGCTGGACGGCAAGATGGACGAGGTCAAAAAGATACCGCATGTCCGCAAAATCTCGATGAGCCCCTGGGCGAACCAGCGGCGCGGCGCGGAACGGATCGGCAAAAACTACGTGTTCTCGCGCAAGCCGAACCCGGCGCTCGTGGCCGGGCACGGCTTCGACGCGGAGCAAATCCGCGCGGACCTGCTGGAGACGGTCAACATCTGCCGCGAATACGGCTGCCCGCTGGAACTGATTCTGAAGGACATAAGCACCGTGAACAACCGCCCCGAGAGGCTCGAGATATGGAATAAAACAGCGATGGAGGTTATCCGGTGAACGATTTGCGAACCGAACGCGGCGCCGTCCTCTCCCCCTCCGGCGTCCCCCGCGCCCCGCGCGTCCTGGCGGACGGCCGCCTGTGCTTCTCCTATGACGAATACGGCGTCGGCTTCGTGCAGTATTTTCCTCCCCGGACCCACGACGGGAACTACGTCGTCTTCCGGAAGGGAGTGTTCGACTGTTTCCGGACTTTTTTGCTCCGCGGCGGGCTGACCTATCAGCCGGAATACAAAAATACGTCGGTTTTGCCCTATTCGGTCACGTGCGACTGGGAGCTCGGCGGCGCGGTCTTCGGGTTCGGCGTTTACGCGCTCGATGAATCCATGGTTTTTTGCCTGCGCGCGCCCGAGAATCTGACGGACGGCTTCCAATGGAAGCTGCATTTTTACGAAAGCACTCAGCTGATCCCGGCGGAAACGGGCGATCTGCTCACGGGCTCGCGCGGGATGTCGAGGGAATGGCGAACCTGGAAAAAAGAGGGGAACGCACTCCTGGGAGGCTTTCACGAGGAAGGCGTAAGCGAACAGACCCTGGGCCTTTCCACGGACGTGAGCTGGCGCCTCGGCTGCAGCGCCGCATTTGACTGGAATCTCAGCCCGCGCAATTCCAGGCACGCCCTTACGGTAAGCCTGGAACCGGGGCGGACATATCTGTTCGCCCTGACCCCCGACGCCGGCGAGGCGCGCTGCGCCGCCAGAAACGCCGCTTTGCTGGAAAATTTCGGAGAGCTGCTGGAAAAACAGAAGGCGCGCTACGGCCGCGTCGCGGACGAAAGTCCGAGGCTCCGCTGCGCAAACCCCGGCCTGGAACGCTTCGCCGAGCTCGCGCCGCTCTATCATGAATCGCTTAAGGCCGCCGGGGGCGTCCGCGCCAAGACGACGCATTACTGGCTGTGGGGCTGGGACATGATGGTGTCGAACCCGTCGCTGCTCTACTGGGGCGACGCGGAGTTCATCCGCGAAATGCTCGCCTTCGTGGAGGCCACCGCGCCGGAGGACGGAAGGCTCGCCCACGCCTACACCACCGCGAACACCGTCGCCGCGCCCATGGCGGACGCCGCTTTGGGCATGTACGTCTGCCTGCTCCACCACTATTATTCGCTGACCGGCGACCGCGAGACATTGCTGCTCCGCTACCCGTTCGCCAAAAAGCTCGCGGAGCGGATGCTGAAAGCCAAATCGAAGGTCGGAGGGCTTCTGACCGGGACGTCTCTTTTCCCGGATTTCTGGGAGCTGCTCGGCGAAACCGGAAACGACCTCAGCCTTTTCAATAATTCCCTGGCCTACTGCTCGCTCCGCGCGGCGGAATGCGCCGCCGAGATCGCGGGGGACGCGGAGTTCGCCGCGGAGCTGCGGGATTTTTTGAGCGACATGCGGGACAATTTCGTTAAGACGTTCTACAGCCCAAAACTCGGCGCGTTCATTAACTCGGCGGACGCGGACAGCCTGGAACATCGCGGTTGCGTCAACGTCACCTCTTTGATGTGGGAAAACGATTTCCTGGAGGAGCTGGTCCGCGCCAAAGACGCCGAGTGCATCGGCTTCATCCGGGAAAACTGCCTAGGAGAGGCGTATTTCAGGGCTATCCCGTTCCGGGACGCGAGCTATGACCTGGACGCGAACCAGCTCCACTGCACCTGGCCGGTCGTGGAGGAGAGCGTCGTCCGGCTGGCGAACAGGACAGGCGGCGCGGACATACTCAACAAATGGGCCGGATGGGTGGAATACTGGACGGATCAGCTTCTCTGCCCTGAGGGCGTGCCCTACCTGATCGAGACGGACAGGCCGGAGCCGGACCGCTGGAACTGCGAGCCGGGCACGTGGCAGGCCTACTCGGTCCGCAAGTGGTACCAGGACATTTTCCACGGCTATCTGGGCATCGTTCCGGACGCCGGCGGCGTGACGTTCTCGCCGCCCGGGACCGGCGGCTATTTGGTCGAAAACCTGCACTACCGCGGGAAAAGGCTTAACATCGAGGGCCGCGGGGACGGACGGTATATAGAGGAGATACGCATAGACGGGAAGCCCGTCGCCGGGACATACAAAACCCCGGCGGATTGCCCGGGCGAGAACATCGTCGTCATAACCCGCGAGAAGCCCCGGCCGCTCGAGCTGCGCTCATGCTTCGGCGCGGAGATCTTGGGGTGGTCGTATAACGGCGCAAACGCGGCCTTCAGCCTTTCCGGCGCGGGCACGTGCTTCGTCGGATTTTACAGCGAAAAGCCCTGCGAGGTCAGGCTGGACGGCGCGGAGACGGCCTGCGGATACGACGCGGAAAGCGGAACGCTGCGGTTTGCCGTCGTGCTGCGTCCGGGACGGGGCGTAAAATGTGAAATAGCGCAGAAAGATTAAATGAGGTGGCGCGGTAAAATGACAAGCCGAGTATCCTTCACTGACGATTCGATAATAATCGAAAAACCCGCCGGGAACCTGGTCTGGAAACTCCCGGAGTTTCCGCTGTCCGGCGGGCGGGCCCAGGCGCGCGGCCCAAAACTGATAAAAACCGCGCCCTGGGACAAACACCCCGGGGACGGGGAGGACATGCTGATCGAATGCGGCCTGGACGGCGAGGCCAAATTGCTGATACGCCTGCAGACGGCCGATTCCACGCCTTTCGCGCGCATACGGTATTCGCTCTCCGGAACCGGCGTGTTCGCCGGGACCGACGGAAGCGAGCGCATCCGTTACGGCGCGCTGGAGACGGATTTTGACGCGCTGACGGAGATAACCCTGTCCGAATTCGACCGTATCGAACACAGCTTTTTCCCGTGCGAGCGGCGTTTCGCGCGGGACGAGGCCGCCGGCCGCATCTTTATCGGACCGGTTCTTCTGGCCGAAAAAGCCGGCGCGTCGTCCGTGCTGGCCTACGAGCACGGCGCTCAGGCCCCTGAGAGCTTCCTGCACGCCGTCGCGGAGGACAGTGGCCTCGCGCTGTACTCCTCCTCCGGCAATTTCTACGGCGGCCAGCCCGTCGGGGAGTATATGGCCCCGTGGATCGACATAGGGCTTTGCGCCGGGGACCCGCTGCCAGCGTTCCGCCGCCACATAGGCAAAGACATACTGGCCGGCGGCCGCTCGCGCGAGCCCTACGTCTTCTATAACACCTGGAATTATCAGGAGCGGCTCAAATACTGGGAAAACCGCCCGTACCTGTCTGAAATGAACGAGGCGCGGATGACGGCGGAAATCGAAGCCGCCCACGGCATGGGGATCGAAGTGTTTGTCATTGACACCGGCTGGTTCGTAAACGCCGGCGACTGGCGCGCGGACACGGCGCGCTTCCCCTCCGGCCTGGGCCCGATAAAGGAGCGGCTGGACGCTTACAACATGAAACTGGGGCTTTGGTTCAACCCGACCCTTGGGACCAAGTCCTCCGCTTTCGCCGTAAAAAACCCCGAATACATCATGAAAACCCAGGGGAAGGACTGGTATCTGGACGAAGTCTGGGAGAAGGAGGGCTGCTACTGCTTCTGCCTCGCCTCCGGGTTCGCCGATCTGCTCATTAAAAAATTCATTCAGCTATACAACGAGCTCGGCGTGACCTATTTCAAGCTGGACGGCCTCGGCCAGCACGGCTGCGACGGCGCGGGGCACTTGCACGGGGGCGCGGCGAACGGGACGGACGAGCGGCTCCGCTGCTACGCCTACCGCATGGGGCTGGAACTGACCCGCGTCGCGGAGGAAGTTTCCTCGGCCTGCCCGGAGGCGATCTTCGACTTCGACGTCACGGAGGGCGGGCGTTTCGTCGGCCTCGGATTCCTCGGCGGCGGCAAATTCTTTTCGATCAACAACGGGCCGTATTTCGGCTGCTTCGACATCCCGCGGAAGGACGTGCGCACGCCCGACACCATCAACGTCTTTTTCTACCCCGGCGCCGCGCGGCCTCAGATCTGCCGCGCGTCGAGCCGCTTTGACAGATATGTGCCGGCCGTCTGCTATCTGACGCACCAGCTGCCCGACGGGGACCTCCCGGCGCGGGAAAACGCCGCCGCCGCGCTCGCGCTGGGCGGAAACGGCATATGGGGCGACCTCTGCGCCCTGACGGACGAGCAGATCGGCTTCTGGCGCGATTTCCTGACGGACTACAAGCGGGTCCGCGGCGCGGCGGCCGAGGCCTATCCGGCCGTAACCGGGAAGATCGGCGGAAGCCCGGAGATACACGAGAAGATCGACCCAAAATCCGGCGCGGGGCTGGTCGCGGTGTTCACGTCCGGCGCGGGGGAATTCACGCATGTGACGCGGAAGCTGGAGAAAATGCCGGCGAAGGTGATCGGGGCGGACGAGGCGGAGTTTCTGGGGAACGGCAGGGTGAGGATAACCGTGAGGCTGGCCGCGGACGGCGCGAGAACGGTGTTTTTTATGAGTGATTCAGGAAACCGATGAGTTGTACCGGAAGCAGAAAACATTTGCCGGCGACATATGGGCTAATGTTTTCGCACTCCGGTATAATCATCGTTTTCTTAGGGTTCATTGGTCGCGTCTGCGTTTATATGGCTTTGGATTGTCTGTCAACCCCAAAAGATAATCTATGCTGGTGCAGTAAATCCTTGAAAGTTTTACCAGTATTTCAGGCGACAAGGCGTTTACTCCGTTTTCGTATGCTCCGTATGTTCGCCGATTGACATACAGTAAATCCGCGACATATTGTTGTGTCCAATCCCTGTCTTCTCTGAGATTGCGTATTCTCTCATAAGTCAACATTTTGTTTCACCCGGGCAAGTATATAATGCCATAAATCCCACCATTGACTTTTGGCAGAATTTATGGCATTATATATTTGAGGCGAACAAAATGAGTTTATATGAAGAAATAGGAAAATGCTTCTCTTGTATCGAAAAACATTTATCGGCAAACGATTTGTTGATATTCAAGAACACATGTATGTCCAAACTTTGCATGTATCATTTCAGCCTTGGGTTATGGATAAGAAATAATTTTCTGCACCCTGAACAAAACCCTTTAAGGCTTCTCTTTATCGAAAACGGGATTGATAACCCGGATGAGATGTCATCTATAATAATAGCGCTATTTCACTATTATATTTCCCTATCATGATAACTTTTCATCCCCGCCGCATCAGTCTCACAGTGCCTTCTTCAGCGCCAGCCCCGCCCCAAACATCGCCGCCCCGGCCCCCGCCAGAACCGGCGCGGCCAGCTTGTCGCCGGCGTGGACGAACCAGTACGTCAGCGTCGCGTATTGCAGCTTCGAGTATATCTCCGGCAAAAACGCCGGCGGGACGACGCCTCCGGACAGATACAGCATGACCGCGGCCAGCGCGAACATCGTGAACGCGCACGCGCCGCGGTTTTTTATCGCCGTCGCCATAAAATCCGCGTAGGCGGCCAGGCAAAACGCCATGAGCGCGGTTTTCCAGCCGGTGATAAAGAACAGCGGCAGCAGAGCCGCGCAAAGGCCCAGCCACATCGCCGCCACGCCCAGGCCGCGCGCCGCGGCGGGCGGGATGCCGGCGGCCGCGTACCGCGCCCGCGCCTCGTCCCGTTCCCTGACCGGTTTAATAAAGACCTGGAGCGACAACAGCGCGAAAAACGCGGCGAAATTCATGCCGTAGAAAACCGCAACGGGGAAGCCGTCCGTGGTCGTAAGCGCCGCGAACCGGTAGAGCCGGCTGTCGTCCAGCATGTATTTTATGAAGGCCGCGTTCACGGGATAGAGCAGATTGGCGACGACGTCCTCCCACGCCATGCCACGGGCGGAGGCGCAGTCCATGGTGGCGTAAATGCCGGCCTGGGACGCGGACAGGTACGCCACCCCGCCCTGGGCCAGGATCTGCGTGAGCTTCCACTGGATCGGCAAAGAAGGGTTCCCGTAGAGCAAAAACGGCGTGTTCACCCCGGATTTGACGTCGTCGGCGAAGCCCGTCGGTATCACGATGTACGCCGGGATAGCGCCGTTTTTAAGCGCGGCCAGCGCGTCGGCCTCGGGTATTTCCCGAAGGTTTGCCGCCTTCTTTCTCAGCGAGTCCAGCAGCATCTTTGTCTCGAGCGCACCGTCGTTATTGACCACGCCGACCGTAAAATCCGCGAACGGGCTCTTGCGGTCGAGTATGCTCATCGCCGCGGCGAGGACGAACACGCCGGCCAGAAGCGCGGCCAGCAGGCAGATCAGGAGCTGGAGGTAGGCGGCGGCGTGTTTCTTGATTTCCAGCTTTAGCCCCAAAAGGATGAACATCGTATTATACCTTCCCGAACAGCTCCGCCGCTTTGGCCGCAATGCCGAGTATTTTATTCCGCTGCTCTTTTGACAGGTACATTTTTTTCGCCGCGAGCATTATCTTCCTTATCGACGTCAGGGAATCCTCATACCCGTCCATCCACGGGAGCCTCGGAAACAGCCATACATGCAGATGCCGCGACCTTTCCTCCGCGATCACGGTGAACTCGACGGAACTGTTGAGTTCCAGCAGGACGAGCCGCGCCTTTCGCAGGACGGCCGCCAGCTCCGCGGCCTCGTTTTCCGTCAGCTCGTGTATATATCGGACATGCCGCTTCGCCCCGATTATGAAAAAGTATTCGATCGGGACCTCCGGATCCAGATGCAGAGCGAAGTTCTCAGTCTCGCAGATAAGCCCGCCGGGGACGGAGAATTCTCCCTTGACTATGCCGCAGCCTACGCACTCCGAATATATCGGCTCGCCTAAAAAAGTTTTCCGCACGTCATATGCTCCCTTCCGAAATCACATCCAGCAGCGCTTTGCCGAACTCTTTCTTTTCCCGCTCCGCCAGCGCCTCCGGCGGGCCCTCGAACGCGAAGCGCCCCCCGCTCATGATGAACAGCCTGTCGCACGCCGCGAGCTCGTCCGGTTGGTGGGAGGAAAAGAGAGCCGTCCTCCCATCCCCTTTCACTCGCTTCATATCCTCCAGGAATTCCCGCTTAAAGCCGATATCCAGCGCGGCGGTCGGCTCGTCCATGATGAGGAAAAGCGGGTCGTTTTGCATGGCGATGGCGATGGAGAGCCTTTTTTTCATGCCCTCGGACAGACGCCCGGTTTTTTTGGACAGGAATTGCTTATCAAAAAGATTCAGGCGCGGCTTCACTTTATACGCCGCCGCCCAAAAAAGCAGGTTGTCTTTGGCCGAAAGATTCTCGAACAGGCCGTTTTTCTGCGGCGCATACCCGACGTATTTGCGCAGGACTTCCGGCTCCCTGAATATGTCCTTGCCCATCAAAGTCACGGCGCCCCGGTCTGGCCTGACCACGGATGTCAGTATCGACAGCAAAGTGGATTTCCCGCAGCCGTTGACGCCGGCGACGCCGACGATCTCCCCGGCGCGGAGGGATATGCTGACGCCGTCCAGTACCGGCTTTTTATAGGATTTATAGATGTTTTCAGCAATTAACACCCGCTGCCTCCCGTCGCCCGGCATTTTGTCGTCGGTTCTCCGGGATGATTATATCTCAAAACGCCCGCATGGACAATAACCAATAAAAAGAGAGACTTGAATTCCCAAAGCGCTTCTGGTATAATATTCTCAATCAGGGAAGAAGTCTGATGATGCACAAATATTGCGCGGGTGTAGTTCAATGGCAGAACACCAGCTTCCCAAGCTGGATACGGGGGTTCGATTCCCCTCACCCGCTTAGAGGACACACCGCTTAAAACCAAGGTTTTAAGCGGCTTTTTTTAGTATCTGTCATGACGATGAACGTCTTGGAGAACAAACGGACTGCTTGCATTGGAGCTGATTAACGCTATGAAAACTTTAGACGATTTCGGTAAGCTCAGTGCGAAAATCGCGCAAACCGACCTAAGCGCGGTTTTGTTCCCAGATGAACTCAGGGAGTGGAACGCGACGCCGCCGGAGACGAAAGAACGGTGGCTGGCCGCGCTTTGCGCCGCCCCGATAACACACGGACTGGGCCTTGCGCCTCTTTTGTATTCGCGCATGAAGTGGCTGGACGTGTTCAAGACCTTCGGCGCGAACGGGGACTTCTCGCTGATGGAGGTCGGCGCAGGAAGCGGAACAACTCTGCCGGAAGCAATGGCCTTATACGCGGGAAATTTCGCAAATGGCTCGCCCCGCTACGTCACTTTGAACATGAACAAAGACCTGTCGCGGGAGTTCCGAAAGAACGCCGCGAAACTGCCGATAACGGTAACAGTCATTGAGGACGACGCGATCAACGTCAAGAATCACATCCCGCCCGGAAGCGTGGACATAGTCGCCTTCGAGCACAGCGTCAACGATATATTGCAGGCGATTCTGGCGGAGAAGAACGGCATCGACACCTCGGCGCGCGACTGGTGGGAGATTTTGCCGGAGATGATACGCATGATAAGCCTTGCGTACAAAAACCGGACCCTGGAATATGAGACGAAAACGCCTTTTCTGCGGCTCGTACAAAATTGCGCCGACATCCTCCGGCCGGGCGGTATTTTGGCCATGACGCACTATGTGCTCCGATACGATATGGACTTGGGCCATGACACGGAGCTTTGGGAAAACATGATCCCCGTAGTCAGGCCGTGGCTCGGCGGATTGACGGGCGGAAAGGAAATTCTCTATGACGGGTTCGACCCGCAGTGGCGGTTCTTCTGGGAAAAACGCTGAATCGGTCACGGTCAAAGCCCGCGCGAAGATAAACCTGGCGCTGGACGTCCTGGGCGGGCGGCCCGACGGGTATCACGAGATCCGGACGGTCATGCAGTCCGTGGGGCTCTGCGATACGCTGACGATCCGAAAAACCGGCGGCGATCCGCTAAAACGCCCCGTGGAGCTTATCTGCAAGCCGCCCGCGCTGCCGGCGGACGGCGGGAACATCGTCTATCGCACGGCGGCGTACATGCGCGGGGAATTTGGTTTGAAAAGCGGGGTCGGCATCCGCCTTGAAAAGGCGATACCCCTGGCCGCGGGGCTGGCCGGAGGCAGCGCCGACTGCGCGGCGGCGATACGGGGGATAAACGCGCTGTTCGGGCTCGGGCTTAGCGAGACGGAGATGACGGTGATCGCGGCGCTGTTCGGCATGGACGTTCCGTTTTGCGTGACCGGAGGGACCGCGCTGGCGGAGGGCAGAGGGGAGAGGCTGACGGCGCTCCCGGCGCTGGCGGGGGTTCCGGTCGTTATCGCGAAGCCCCGCGGTGGCGTGTCCACGGCGGAGGTTTACGCGGCGTTAGACGCCGCGGCTTTGGGCGGAAACGCGCCGACTGGCGGAGGAAAATTCTCAGACAGCGGAAAATCCTCAGACGGAGGGAAGTCCTCAGACGGAGTAACATCCTCAGACGGAGGGAAGTCCTCAAATGGAGGGAAGTCCTCAGATGGAGGAAAGTCCTCAGACGGAGTAAAATCCTCAGACGGAGGGAAGTCCTCGGCCGGCGGAAAATCCCCGGCCGGCTGGCTGAGGCTTAAGCCGGACATCGACGCCATGATCGCGCATATCCGGTACGGAAATATAAAAGCCGTGGCCGCGGGCCTGGAAAACGCCCTGGAAGCGGTATCGTCCGCGATGTGCCCGGAAATCCCCGCGATTAAGAGCTTATTGCTGGCAAACGGCGCGCTCGGCGCGTCGATGAGCGGGAGCGGCTCCGCTGTGTTCGGGCTGTTCGCGGATCAGGCGAAAGCCATGGCCTCGGCAAAGGCGCTAAAGGCGAAGAAGCCGGGGGTGGAGGTGTTCGTGACGGAGACCTGCGGGAAAGAGCCGTAAAACTTCGGATTCATTACCCTTCCGGTATACTTGGCGAGCGATAAGGAGTTGTGTATTATGAAAGCGGACGTTCCCGAACTTCTGTTTCCCACCCGCGCCGATTTCCGCGCGTGGCTGTATGACAACGCGGAAAC
>JGI20166J26741_11542140_pt1 | contig 12236 bp, 7 predicted proteins | sample TergutCu122P5_FD_26741 | JGI IMG/M metagenome (IMG submission 26741) | reverse complement strand
GAGGAGAATATTTGACGAATAAATAATATTAAGTGCATCACGTTGGTATTTTGTATGATCAATTCATGATGCACGGTCAGAGAAACATTAAGTTATCCAGTACGCATACTGATTCTGTGACTTTAGCTTGTGTTGTCTGGACTTCATTAAACCAATCGAGCCAATATGATGGCTTGTAAATCCCAAGAAGAGTAAGCAGGGTGCTACTGATAAGAAGCACGTGACATTAGAGTTTCCTCAGAGAGTTTAAATAATTAGGAGGCTTGAAAGTGGCGAAAGCCTCAGTGTCGTTATGGCTTAATACAAAATTAGATCGTCAAATATTAATGATAGAGCCTTGTACGATCCTTAAGGCATCAAATGGAAGTGTGAAGGGACGTCCGAAGAGACTCCAGATACGACAGACAGGGACGCTGATGGCCCTGAACCAGCGCCTGAAGGAGAGATCCAAATTGAGTACTTCTCTGATTAACGCCAAGGTTAAAGAAAGAATAGAGTTGTGCCTCTGCTCCCTCTTGGCCCCTTTGTATCTTGTTATAGAATGAACTTATCTTGTATAATGTAATTACTTGTTCAGTCCAAGTTTAGGAGCAGTAATAAAAAATTACTCGTAAGAGCTCAGGTCGTTGCAGGCACTCTTTTGTAAGATTATTTGATAATCCGGCACCAGTCCGGTCCCATAGAATACAATACAAATATTAATGACATAAGGGAGTTCAGTTCTTGTTAATACATATTATATGTTGTAAGAAAGAAATATCATCTCAGTACTTGCCATTAATAAGTTGTTTTTATACTGCATACCTCTGTGTATTAACTCATGTGCAGGCCTGAAGATGGCTCTTTCCTTTAAGCCGAAACATGTCGCAAAATTATAAAAACTGTCTTAACTGAATCATTTTATAGTGTGTGGACGTATGTCCAGTTGCTGCACACCTGTTGAATAACATGCATGAACTATTGCTCACATTTGGTATGTGCCTGTTTTTATACTGACTAGGGATGAACCCTTCTGATTAATACTTTGTGGTCTTATGAATTTTCAGGCAAAATATGTCACGTATGCCACTTCTGCTTCCACCCTGTCCCCCATATATATTTTTTTTTGTTATCAAAACTCTAGAAATTGATATGGCTTTATAAAACAACTAGAATATTAAAAATCAAGAAACTCCATGATTAGAATATCGCATCTGCATTCTGTGTATTTCAAAAGATTCATACAGACAGAGACCTCACTAGGAGAAACAAGGAAACTGTTGTTCTTTTTCTGACTGTTAACGTTCATATCTGTGTCTGGCATTTTCGAATGTTTTTTTTTTTAGAATTTCATCCTTTGTTATCATCAATCATGTAGCCATGAGGCACTTCAAGGAGAAACCTGGCAACAGGAGTAACATCTTGGAAATCTACACAGAAAACTGTGAAGTTGGAAGGTTAAAATTAGATGTTCTACTACAAGCAACACATTTTTCTGCTTCCAGTGTAAATTTCTGCTTCATATTCAGAGCACCAATGAACTGTGTCCCAGTCAAACTAGCTGTCATTACTGAGATCCTCCTGGTTTTTTCAGTCACTCCAGAAAGTTGCTTGGATAGTACAGTTAAATATGTGATAATATTGTCCCCCATTTACACATCTAATTAATATTCTCATTTCAGAAATCATTTCATGCCCTAAAATTAGTGATTTTACAAAGGATTATTAAATATACTTTAAATTCATCATGAATCTGACTTTACAAGTTTTATCATTCCCAAACAGATGAAATTTCATAATATTTTGTAGCACTGTGGTGTGTTGTGGTTTTACCTGTGATTCCTGCAACTGTGTTTTGTAGTTCATATATAGATAATGTACATAACAAGTGATGTTAAATTACAAGAGTGGACGTGACAGCTCAATACTTCATTCCTTTCACAATGTTATGGAGCTAATTTATATGTTAATTCTAAAAGTGATATTTCCATTTCACTGTGTTCTATCGAAAGCTGCAACATTACAAAAAGATGTGTGCTTTAACATGATTATTAATCAGTACAATTCATCTTCTATAATGAGTTTTGTGCTTGGGGTCACACAGCATTACACGGCACTTATTTCTGTCAGATATATAGAAGAAATAAATATGTGAATATGGAATTACTCAAGTGGTGATTTGTATAAAAATTTAAAATTGTGTGGTGTTCTCCAAGGAAGAGAACTGATATTGAATTCCCTAAACAGATGCATACAATGAACTAAAGCATTTAAGGAAGTCCTGCTTAACAGTGTAATATGAAGATTCAGTGGAAACTTATGCTTTTTTGGTTCAATGTGGAAATTCATTCTTGTATTAAATATCAAGGAGAGAGTGTCAGGCCCTTAGGAATGTAAGTAGGTATGAAGATTTGCCTTATCCCTGGCTATGGACTTTGTGGCCAGTCTTTTGTGCTCAGATTTATGGCAGCGTCTCCTCCACTATCATAATTGGCTAACTATGTGGCTGTAATTTCTGCAAGTATCTGGTAAAAATCCTAGGACCATCATTTTTAATCTCATTGATTTCATGTGGTATTTACTGTGTCCCTTTCACTTAACCAATCACAAATACTCAGTCATACATCATTCAAAACTACATAATCTCTGCAGTAGACACTGTACCAACCCATTGAAGACAGACATTCATCTAATTTATATATAAAACTTGAGGATCTGCCACAAAAGAACAGAGTCCATGTCCATTGTAAGTACTAGTAAGGCAATGCTGTCTAGGAAAGTGATTAGTGTTTATTTTGAGAATTACTCAAAACAAATACACTGTATGGCAAACTGTGTAGTTTATTAATATCACAGCAGGTGATATCTGTAGTTGCCACAGGGCTTTAAACGTTTAAATAATACCATATTCTTTCAAACCTTGTTAATGCCTTCATTGCCACAGAGTTATTAAGCATCTCCCCAGGACATTTCTGACATTTGCAAGCCAAGTGAGATCAGGATACAAGGTGGTTAATATTGCAGGGTAGTTGTAAGTACTCAATAAAATGTTCTTGTGCAGACAGCCACATCAAGGTGTGAAAGTTCTTCAACGTTTCAGGGACTGACTTTGTCTCCATCTTCAGGGTATTGCTGATGGGAGCAGAGTCAGTCCCTGAAACGGAGAAATTTCACGCCTTGACACAACTTCCTGCCCGAGAACATTTTACTGAATTCTGTTGCTGCTAAAGCTTCAAGACTTATAGTTGTAAGTAGTACTTAGTTTAGCAGACACTGTTACCACAATGCAAGAGAGTTAAGGTGGACCTGGAACTGAGTAACGAACCCAAGCCACTGATGTGTGGCAGAGATGGGATCTGCTCCTTAGACCACCTATATTATGAAGCAAGTGTGGTAACAGCTATACCCTGACAATGGAAGTTGGTGCCAGACCTGACTGACATAATAGTATTAACCATTAGGAGACAGATTTCAATTCCTCAAGCATTTGCTGCATTTAGACTACTTGCTGCCCGCTCTGGAACTTGAATTATTCTAACACTTCTGAATTAATATGTGTTGAGATAGTAATTCATATTATAAAATATTTGTGTGGCATCAGTTTTTGATTCCAAGGAAAGGGTTGTAAAACAGAAAGGTGTCCAGATATCTAACTCGATAAAACAGTGTCATGCAATATGTTATATCAGCATCAATGAAATATTTAAACACTCAATGTTTTAGCTGAAGTTTGCTTATAAAAGTTGTTTATTCGTGTATTTTAACACAAAGTACATATAGTTAACTCTAGCTGAACACCCCTGAAGATCGTGATATTTTGCCAAAATGTATCATATTATTAAGCATTTAATGAATGTGAACCTATAAAGTTGTACCTGATGGGTTTATTGAGTGAAATATATGAATAACAGGTACAAAAGTGATTATAATGTCCATAAATTTATACAACCTGTAGGTGACAAACAAACATCCAGAAAGCCAGTCTGTGATTGTTGACATACCTACCTGCACAAAATTTGTACAAAATTAGTACAGAGTGGTCGTTCATAGTACAGACAGTTTGACTATATACACCACTTGCTGCTCAACTAGACTCCAACAGAATTTACAGTTTCAGGGTGTTTGGATGCACAAGATTTTAAAACTCTGTATAATAATAATTTTAATAACTTCTGTATTGTAATAATAATAATAATAATAATAATAATAATAATAATAATAATAATAATAACGACAACAACAACAACAATAACAATGACGATGACGACGACGACAACAACAACAACAACAACAACAACAATTCTGCCAATACCATACATCCGTCTTGTAACAGTACACTGGAATTGTGTATTTTACCATACAATTGACAAAGATGTGTGCTAAAGCTGTGTATGTCTTCTAGTATACATATATTGGTGCTCCCTAAAGATGGCTATCAGTAATAGCCGAAGCATACAGGAATGGCTCTGTATTCATGGATGATTGCAGTTTGTTGGTAGTAAACTTGTTTATGTATACTAATTGCATGGAACATATATAATTTTTTATAAAGCAAGTCTGCTGAGGAACAAGACGGACACCTTACATTCAGTTGTAGCATTGAGGTGTGTGTGTGTGTGTGTGTGACCATTGTTGCAGAGGAAAAACAATAAGTATTGGATATTCTGAGCATGTATTTGTTGCATTAGGTATCCAGCATGCAATGCGCTTACCCTATATTGTTATCTGTGGCATGTCCAGCTGTACAATATTTTTCCACATTATTTCATAAACGGCACGAATTTCGGAAAATATTCATTGGACATGAAATATTTCTTTTGATTTTCGGTACAATTTTTGTCTAAAACACTTCTCATTCTAAGAAGAAATGAGCGAGATATTATTGTAAACGGACATAGGTCTTCATCTAAAGTACCATGTATTCTTGTCAGATTTCAATGAAACTTCAATTTTATCGACAGATTTTCGGGGCGAAAAACTCATATCAAATTTCATGAAGATACGTTCAGTGAGAGCCGAGTTGTCCAATGAGGACGGATGGACGGACGGCAGAACGGACAGACTGACAGACATGCTACGTCACTGTGCGGGGTATAATATTAAGATGGTTGTGGACGAAATGGGTTTTAATATCTTACTGTCAGTTTTCTAGTGGTCCACCGGTTATTAGTTTTCAGTCGCTTTTCGCAATTGTTGCCGGTTTATTACGTCCTCAAATGTCAAATTCCTCTGCTTCATATCCCTCTAAACTTCCTTTTCCCACTGTATTTCGGGTCGTTATCGTTGTTGTTTTCCTCCCGGTGACCTTGCCATTATTCGCTTAGGCCATCTGTTATCATCCATGCATACTGAGTGTCCATAGTGTTTCAACATGCCAACCCATCCACGTAACAAAAGAATTGTTACGTACCACACTCAACAGCATAAGCCGGATAGGGTTTGAATATATGGAAATATTTGAACTAACTCAGGACATAGTCTGATAAGAATGATTCTTGAATTTTTTAATTGTGGTTTTGTAAGCGCACCTAATTATTTGTGAATAATAGTTTTAAAATGTATAAGGAAGCATAATCCAAGATTTTGCCTGGACCAACTGACAAACAATAAATAATCTCGCTCTGGATTGCTCAGAAACAGCTCAAGGTTCAAACATAGGACTTCCTGGATAATATGCAGAGGATACTAATAGTAGCACTAAAAAAATTCAGTGCTTCTGCCATGGAATTAGGCAATATGTTGGTGTTTATTTAGTTGGTAGGGAATTGGGCTCAGCCATGTGTGTTTATTTCTCCCAGGAAGAAGTTAATCACATGAGTTATGTAATTTCCAAATGGGGTCAATTGCCAGCATTCCCACAGTTGGGATAATGCAACTCATAATTCAATTGTTGCAGACCGTTTCTCACAGAGCTTTCTTTGAGCTGGCCCATACATTATTATGACAGGCTTATTAATTGTGCACAACTGATGTTTATGTGATTAGCCCTGCAGCTGGGTCAAAGTGGAGTTCAGTTTATTGCTCTAACACTGTGTGTCACAGAACTCTTTGTGTGCTACAAAACCCTACCTTATATTTTTAGGCACTGTGGTTTTCATATACCTAGATTTGTGTAATAAGGTTAACGTTCAGTGGATTTGAAATTTTCTGTTATAAAGCTTATGGCAGCCAACCATTGCACTCTATCCTGAGCCAGTGGTACCCAGTCCATGTCCATGCACCCTGTTTCCTGAAGATATATTGTGATATTATCTTCTGTTTATGTCTATGTCTCGCAAGTGGTCGTTACATGCTTTGAAGTTTTGATAAAAATGTTACTTGGATTTCTTATTGCTCACCTGTGTGCTATGTGTGTTGCCAATCACATTAACTTAGATTCATCACTCCAACAATGTTAAGTGGAGAGTACACTTTATGAAAAACTCTTTCTGTAATTGTCTCCACTGTCATGTTAATAGCTGTTTAATACCTGTTTTGTAGATCCAAATGTATATTCAGTTAAGTTTTCTCAAATATTCTCAGTATGAGTTCTTGCTTTAGAGTGGGAAATGAAATTTCACATCAGTAAAAAACAAAAGGTAAATTATAGTTATAGAAGAAATTTTCTCTTCAGTATGCACAGCAAGTTTTGTTGTTAGTGCACAGTGAGATAGAAGAGTTAAGACGGTCCTGTTATCAAGCAAGGACAACTAATAATGTGTACATTAGCCATAAGGTTATGCTTGCCAGAAGAATCATCTTGTTATACAACCAACACTCACTTGCCAGACTCCTGGGTGTGTAAATGAAATGCCCCCACATGGAGGTGAAGCTGGTTTAATGAGTTTCATCTTGCACTTTCAGACTTTACTGTGAAAGCAAAGAATTTGCTTAGGCCTAGGTTATTTGCATGGACAAGCAATTCAATAAACGTCTTCTTCCTGTAGGGTGATAATATTTTTTCTATACTGGACAGGGCAATAGATGCACCAGGGCAGTTTAGAGCATCACCATAGTGTTTTTTTTTTGCGGTGGTGGTCGTGGTGGTGGTGGGGGGGTGTTGTTGGTGTGCTTTCCTGACACTTCCTATAAAAGGAATTGTGTCAAAAATAAAGGTATTAATGTGTTTAATTTCTGATCCCCGGCCACTTTACTGGAGTATGCAAACTATTTTAAAGAGTGAAAAGTTGTTTTTTTAACTAACAAGTAGAACGCCCCATTACATGATTTATGCCATTTCTTTTAACGTAGGACTGTGAGCCAAAACAGCCCTGACACTTTCATATTTATGTAAGGATAGTAACCATCTACAACAACTAACTTTTTTTATTTATATAGTTAAATCTACACAGCTGGTACTGAACAATGTGTTAAAGTAGTCGGCACTCATGATTTATATGGGGAGATGACAGGTTTCATTCCTGTTTCAGATGCTGGCTATACTACCTCAGTTTTTGGAGCTTTCTTCAGTGACTCCAGCAAATTACTATGATATTTATTGCCTTTCATAATTCATCACCCCTTACTTTCATTTTACAGCCAATAAATCATTGATAAGCATCTCATTACCTAGTCATGTTTAATATAAATGGTTAATACAGCAGTGTTAAATAAATCAAAAGCCATTGAAAACAACCTGTCAGCTGTTCCCTAGTTTCAATAAAACCTCAAATAATGTCTAGAGACATAGGATATTAAATACCATACTTCTGAAATTCTCTTATGCATCCACAGGTTTTAGTGCCATCATTCCTGGGTTTCCACGCTACTCAGTAGTTGGTGACAGTCGAAATGGTGTGTATAACCTGAGGATTGTCAACGCATCACTAGATGATGACGCAGAATACCAGTGCCAGGTTGGTCCAGCAAGGTTCCACAAGGCAATCCGGGCAAATGCTCAGCTCAGTGTCATATGTGAGTATGTGTACATTCAGTATAGTGGCTATGTGGTTGATTTAATCTTCTTTTTCTTCATCTTTGGTTTGCCTTTTCTCATATGTGTGCATAGATCATATGACTTCCATTCTATATAATAATTTCTAGTAAAGATTTCCTGAACACAGTGCTGTAATTAAAAAGCTAGAGAAATTGTCTAACTTGTAACATATTGAGAAAATGTTTGGGATGTATGACACAGTAATAGCATATCCGTCAGTTTTTTACTTTCACAGACTGCACACATTTTATTTATGTTATTAATATCAGTTTGTTAGCAGTAAGATCAGCATAGCTAATGTGGTAACTTAAATTTCAAGCAACATTCAGTGAATAGAACTGAATGTTTGTAAAGTGATGATTTGACAATCATGCAACTTTTATTAAAGTGCTAAGTGTTAATGAGAGCTGTTAAATTACAACACACATGATATTGGTATAGTGACATGTCACATATATTGCTAGAAATGTTATGAAGCATGGCACTATCCAGCTCTTTGGAACCTGAAAATGCCCTTGCCAAGGACTTTTGTTTTTAATTATTGTAACATTCGTAAATGACAGTTAGGCACTTAATGGTCCCATCTCTGGACTACATTTGGGTGATAAGCACCGTGGGACAATGGAGATCAAATATACAGATTGGTCTGGGGAGCTAGTGGGCAATTTTGCAGTTACTCCTTTTCCAGATTTGTACTGTTGATCCTCAGGGACTGACTGGCTGACTTCTACAATAGTATTCATGCTCTGTAGCAGCGATTCTACCAGCAAGATCCACCCAATTCATATTTAACTATGAGAGAGTGACATTTTTAAAACACATTTCATTGCTGTTATTATATAACTCTTTGTTTCCTTTTCATTTTTTTTTCATGTCCATCCTTCTTTGTCTTTCTTTCATTTTTCTTTCCTTCCATTGTCAGGGTAGATATCAATTATGATACCAGGCTTTAGCCCAAGGATCTGCACCTCTGTCCTCCTACTTTCATCTTGTTATGACAGAAAGGAATTTATGACAACTGCAGTTAACAACTAGTTTTGCTTCTTATTTTTAAACTCTGCCTACCACACTCCTCTTATCACTAGTATAAGCCCATTCACTGACTTCCGTGAAAGTTACTTGAGCACATTTGCTTGTCTCATAAGTGTCCATGTTAAGTAGCATTGGCTGTATTATTTAAGGATAGTATCACTATTTGAAATAGTTTCAAATATAACTTTTTACATATTTTTCATACAAATAATAGTAATAGAATCATTTAAAAGCCACATAAACACTATGATTATACACATAACATGAAACACAAGATACACATAAATGTAAATATAATTAAGAATAAATCAAAATTGAGTCTCTTCCTTTGGTTAAAATGAAGGTACGTACAGTGCTGTAGGTTATAATTAGATTTCACTGCTTGTTTTAATACCACTGGAATACCAAAGATGTGTCTCTTTATGTCTGAGGAGAAAGAGTTCTCAGTGTGTACTTTTAAACCACACCATTATACTGTGTTTACTGGAATAAAAAGTGAGAGTTTTACTTAATTCATCATCTAAAGAGTGGGGGGATGCTTATAATCATGTACAGAATTAAACAATTCTATTGGCTTCATTTATTCATTTATAAGTGTTCTGCTGAAAATTCAAGATTGTGAAGGAGTGTGTTTATATTCTCATGTCAGAGCATGCCTATTCCAGCTTTCCTCAGGATTTTATCCTTTTCCATGCCATTCACCTCACTGGTTCATGAATTTGATAATAATTTTCAGTGGCAATAGTGGCAATGGCACTGGACTTTGTTGTCCACCTTGTTCCTATAACTTTCTGAGTCTGTCATCATTTCATAATAGCTGAATAATCATATACTGCTTCCCACAACAAGAACAATGGTTGACATCAAGAGGAACATATCACAGCTTGACTCCTCACACCAAATCTGACCCGCTATTTGACTAGACACTAAACAATGAAATTAAAGAGTTCATAAAGTGATGTCAATTACTGTTGCAGCACCTCCGTCCTCAATTGAGATTGTTGATCATGCACCGAACTCCAAGATTGAAATTAGAGAGAACCAGGAGTACCAATTGGAATGTCTAGTGAAGAACTCAAAGCCAGCAGCAAAAATAGTTTGGTACCGAGGCAATGTGGAGTTGAAGTTGGGTGAGTGTGTGGCTGGATACTAATTTCTTTCAAACAGCCATCCACATGGCAGTAATTAGCAATTAATGATGAAAATTTTTATTCCATATGCATATTCTATTTAAAATACCCATTTTATGACCCCTTAATGTAGTTTCAACACATCAGGTAATTAACACAAACTAAACACCAGTCCACAAATACTAATCTCTTTCAATACAGGTCATGCAACTGATAATAAAATATGCTTGTTTTCAAAGTACCAAAAAATATAATAATGTTGTTGTAAGTGGTAATGATTTGCAAATTGTATGCAGCACATTTGTATTCCTGCACACAGTCACTGGAGGAGTAACAAAAAATTGTACATTTCAGCATTTGTTTCTTAATGTTGTTACTTGCATGTTACCGCAGCTTATGTCACTACAGGACTACTGTTTAATCCTTAGCCAGCCTGTCATTGTGATGAATAGTAGTAGTTGTCAGATATTCTATAGACAGTGATTTGTACTTTGGATTATTAACCCCATTTACTTCTTAATGTCATAGTCAAACTTGCTAACTGCATTACACTATGCACAAAGGAGGTGTTGCATATATGCTTATTTGCCAGCAAAGATCAGTGAAAAGACATGAGAAACTAAAAATGTGGCCACCTGAAACTTGAATTGAATTTTGATAATGTTGTTATGAAATTTATTGCAGGATTCATATATGTGTGTGTGTGTGTGTGTGTGAGTGAGTGAGTGAGATAGTGTGTGAGTGATAGTGTGTGTGTGAGTGAGAGAGTGTGCGCGTGTGAGTGATAGTGTGTGTGAGTGTGTGTGTGTGAGAGAGAGAGAGTGTGTGTGTGAGTGTGTGATAGTGTGTGTGTGTGATAGTGTGTGAGAGAGTGTGCGCGTGTGAGTGATTGTGTGTGTGTGATTGTGTGTGAGAGAGAGAGTGTGTGTGTGTGAGTGAGTGAGTGTGAGTGATAGTGTGTGTGAGAGAGTGTGTGCGCGCGCGCGCGCGTGTGTGTGTGTACGTGTGTGCGTGCGCGTGTAAGTGTGTGTGTGTGTGTGAGTGAGTGAGTGTATGAGAGTGTGTGTGATAGTGTGTGTGTGTGTGTGTGAGAGAGAGAGAGAGAGAGAGTGTGTGTGAGAGAGAGAGAGAGTGTGAGTGAGTGAGAGAGAAATAGAGAGAGAGAGTGTGTGTGTGTGAGAGAGAGAGAGAGATAGAGAGAGTGTGTGTGTGAGTGAGAGAGAGAGAGAGTGTGTGTGTGTGTGTGTGTGAGTGTGTGCGATCGCACGCACCAAATCCCTCTACACTTAACAATAAGTATTCAGAAACACGTCAGAAAGAGTAACCTTTGATTGTTTAATTGACTGTCATTCATTCTTGAAAGTTTTGCTACTGACAATGACAAGCACAGCAAATATACACCGGACGAAGAACGCATAATGTTGCTTGTATGAAATGCGGAGAACAGACCAAACACAAACACAAACGACCATTCACTGTACAGCGACTGTTACTGCAGTGCAAACATCTCGGCCTCGTCACAAATCAGTTAACCGGATCTTGAGCGGGCGGACGCAAAAACACAGAACGCAATTCGGTATCCATCCTGTACACAAAGTAGTTACCACTGCCCACAGGACAGAACCCTCTTTGTCTCGTGAGAGCGGCCACTCGAATGTAGGACTGAATACAAATGAGAACAAACTGCGGCAGAAGCCAGATGGAATTGGATAGAAGAAGACCATTTCAAAAGCAGAAGGCAACCTTTAGTTACTTCTAATACGGTCAACGGTACATTTACAGCGAAGGTCTACTGCCAATGAACAAGCAGAGACTCAAATCCTGATCGGATACTCGACTGACAAGATTAAACAGCTTGTACATACAGCAGCACAGTACACACAATTCATACTGTTCAGAAACACCACAGCAGTAACAGCAGTGCACAGGTTATCAAGTGGAATCAGTCAGAACCAAATAATGCCAACAGCGAGTGTTTGTAAAGAGAATGTATAGCTCAGTTGTACGTTATTGAATTTGAGACAAGTTCGTTGAACTGCAGCTGTCTGATGTCTCACCACATCTCCACACTCTCTGATGTCTCACCACATCTACACACACTCTGTCTCACCACGTCTGCACACTCTCTGATGTCTCACCACATCTCCACACACTCTGATGTCTCACTACATTTCCACACA
>JGI20166J26741_11542029_pt1 | contig 12236 bp, 9 predicted proteins | sample TergutCu122P5_FD_26741 | JGI IMG/M metagenome (IMG submission 26741) | reverse complement strand
GGGACTACATTGAAGGACTATAACACTTTACCGCATATCAGGTATTCCTATCCTGTAGACATTGCCTTCTGTGCATTTCTTTTGAAATGACCCTCGTATTCATTATCGATTGACTTGTTGCATGTGAAGACGGTACAATCAGTAGAAATGAAGGGCTGGAGAGAAAATTTTGATTTGTTATACACACACAGGATTAGTGCATATGGTAAAATAACAAACATGTAAAAGGGTGCATTTTCATGTTTGCTAACACAAAAATGCATGCTTTTACTTATAATAAGCAGCATCAGCATTATTTGTATGTTACAGACAAAGCAACATTTTTTTCAGCCACAAGCCACTGCTGTCATCTGTTTTTTGTGTTAAAAATTATTTAGCACATGATAAATAGTGGCTAACAGAAAACACTCTCGAAGAAGCGTTTTGGTGTACCCTTTAGACACATATGCTGCAAGGGACAAATAACAAAATATATGCTGTATTTACATGAATGCAAGATGAGGTTTCTTCCCTTAAATTTGGCATTGAAACGTGAGGTTGTCTTAAATTCATGTATGAACCAAAACAAGATCGCTCTGAACTAGACCATGAGAAGCCAAACCAAGGCTTGCGTCGCCAAGTCGTTCTTGTGAGATCTCCACTTTTCTGAGATACTGCACAGCATAGAGTGATAATTCCTTACTGAGGTTTTGGTAAAACCTACTGCTCCTATCTTCAAGGGTCAATAAACCCAAAAGAGTGAACACAACATGTGTGATGTTAACTGACACAATCTTCTTTTTCAGAACTTTGTCCATTGTCCAAATTTTTAAAGAAGCATGACGTTTCAAAAGCCAGCTCTGTTTCAGTTTCAAAGGAAAGAATCACCTAACCTGGTGGACCACTTAGATTGACTTATTCTCAAGCAATGGGCACCACAGAAACACAAACGTGTTAAGATATGTACTTGAGAACAGTTCTAGTCAAACGGTAGTGACAGGTAAATGGCTATTGAAAAATTCAAAATTAACTACAAGGGTCAAAAATAAAACCTGGACCAATCCACAAATTAAATACCATTCAAAGAGCCATGAACTCCGACTGAGCAGACCACAGATTTGACACAAAAATTCAAAACACATTAATTTAAATTCTTAACACCATCTGTGGAGAAAATTGTGAATCTTCATGGGTTCAAGTCAGTTTATAAACCAAGAAACACAAATCAGCATGGATCATAACGGCATGGCAGTGCATCTTACTGGAAGTGACTGTGAAGGGTTTTAAGAAGTGCTGTATGTCCATTGCAGTGGAGGGCTGATGATATGTTGTGGAAATTTAGTGAAAAGAATGGGTATATTGGGAGTGGTTGTGAGGAAGATACAGGCACTGAATGTGAAGATGGAGACAGTGACACTGATTGCTGAAGGTAGTAGAATCTGACTTCCTCCAATAATAGCTATTTTCTCATCCCTCATGAACCCCTTTCCTTGAAAATGATATAATATCATAAACTTCTACAAAGTTAGAATGCTGAGCACACTACAAAACTTTTGTTATCTCATATAAAAAACTACACAAAGTAATATGGTATTTTTTGTTCTTCCCAGGCAGAATATTTCATCTGTTCATTACCATAACTCTAATTACTTTTCTTATATCACCATAAATCACATAAGAATTGAATATAAAATGAATACAAACCCAGCCTGATAAATATATCTAATTCCATAACCCCCACCTCCAATACAAAAACAATTCTCACTAAAACATTGCACATCAGGCCACGTACCAACAGTAAGCCAAACAGTATACCCGACATCTTGTAGCTGTTCTGCCACTCCTGAGTTCCGGTACGGATGGTTATCCAGCCATTTAAAACTATGTGGCACCCCAGCATGACTATTTGATCTACAAAGGTTCACCCACCCACCACATTTCCTATTTTGCACTGGAAGCCAAATCCAACCTCTGCAGTCCATTCAGGATCATCCCACTATGTTCCTTAAAATTCATGTTAAAAAATGTGTCATTTGAAATATTACAATATAACTTCACACACAATTATAATGTAGAATGGTCTGAAGAAGATGAATGGGGCGAAGAATAAAGACATGAAAGAAATGATTCCCTGCTGACTTTCAGTGGATTTCCATCACACATTCCTCAAAAACCAGAATTCAACACAATTAAGGTGGAATGATTCAACAATGCTTAAAAACCTTAACAATTTACAGCTCACCTAAACTGCAAGGTTGTTATGATGGGCTGTACAGAACCTTGATGGGAATGAGAGGAATGCAAGTAAAATTCTGCTGGGTAATTCACTGTGAAAGCAGACACCTGAAAGAATGGTAACAAGCTGATTTTTCAGAAAATACGTTGTGGAACTGGCCCCAGACTGTGTACTATTATATTGGCAGCATTAAACCTGCAGGTTCTATTTTACACAAAAGCATTTTCTATACACCTAGCTCCAACAACTCATATCAATTATCCTTGCAATCTCTTCAACTGGGTACCTTCCTATTGTATCCAAATTGTAATTACACTAGTATTGGTGTTGAATATTCAGGTCTTCTGGAATATGACGTCTTGTCGATCAGCAAGAAGTTCTGTACGTTTCAAAAGATCACAATGAAATCATCTTCAGGGTCTATGCACTGCATGTAGAGTTCATATCCCAGAAGAACTGAAACCTCACCAGCATGGCTGTAATAATCTCAAATCTTACAATATTTAGGTTGTCGACCATTAATACTCACTATTGGTAAATTAACTGACTGATCAGTGTCTGCAGTCAACAGAAACATATTTTAGCATGGACTAGCATTATCATCGAATAGAAAAGAAATAAGTAAAATTCGCCCCGAACCAGTACAAAGTTGTCTCAGTCTACTTTCTAATTAGGTAACACACAGAACAATTAAGTTACAAGTTCACTGCTGTTATAATTTAAAATTTACAACAGTAAATGCAAATAGCAGCAACATAGGAAATATCTGTCATACATAAATACAAATGCTGCATATAACATTTAAAAATTTGAATAAGATAGTGCATATTAAGACATGGGGTAGGAGAAAGGAGATCGTGGAGACCACGGCCTGAAAACAGGCTGAAACACCGTAAAAGAAGATATTAAGACATTAATTAATGAATTATATGACAACTAAAGAATCAGTTAAGCAGATTAAGTAATTATAAAAGCCTTAGCAAGTATACAGTAAAGTCAGTTCTGCTATTACAAATGATTCACTAAAGCAAAGTGGCTATAATGCAACTGATGAATGCCTTGTTTATAATGTAAACTTTTGCAAACATGTGTTGGCTATTACGCACTTTCAGCAAATAGTGTGAAGGATTTTTAAAGTCTACCATAGAGGTTTTTTGGGGTACGCAGTGGCACAGTTGGTTTAGGCACTGCGCTACAAGCCGGAAGGTCATGGGTTCAATTTCCGATGGTGTCACTGGAATTTTTCTTTGACATAATCCTTCTGGCCACAGTATGGCCCTGGGGTCGACTCAGCCTCTAACAAATATAAGTACCAGGAATATTTCCTGGGGGTTAAGGCAACTGATGCATAGGGCTGACAATCTTACCACCTTCATGTGCTGAATGTCTCAAAACCTGGGAGCCTCAACCTCCTGGAACTCTCAGGGCCTGTCCAAGCCTGTAATGGGATGGCTTGAACTTTTACTTTTCTTGAAAATTAATATGCTATGTTCTATAACATGAGGTTTCACAAGACTGCAACTCTTGTGTTATGGCAGAACTGACTGTAATATGTAAATTATTACAATTATCATCTTCATCCCATCTTGCTGCAGAAATTAAAATTGCTCTTGCAGGCAACTCTGTAGAAAAAGAGATCGGACTTACGATTCTCGTGACCATGAATATTGCAGCTATCACCCAAAATTTGATGCCATTCCATATACCCTGTAGATGTAGGCAGCAGCTTCCTCTGCAGTACTGGTAGCCATCTAACAAGCTGTAGTGCATCACATCCCAAGACACAGTTCTTAATACATACAGAGTACTACCAACCTGAACTGTGCAGCAAGCTATACAGACCTGATTAATCCATCTTTGAGCTTCTCTTGTCATTCCCTCAAAGACCTGCGACAGGATAAAAACTCTAGCCAGTTGTTTAGCAGACCATGACTATGAGGTCTGTCTGATCTCAATGCTGCACACCAAATACTGCCCTGCACATAGCGCCACTCCTGACCAGTCATTCCTAATGTGATGAGCCAGCACTGGTGCCCCAGTAACAGCAGCAGTAAGAATGCCATTATTAAACAATATATGGAACTCACAAAGCACAATGCAATCCTGAAACAAAGAAATAAATAAATCACGTTTAAAAAAATTATACACATGTTATTAGAATGAACCCAAATATTACTCACAAAGAAATTTAGACACTATTCTACAAAACACTAAGAGGTGATCTGTTACCAAAGGTGTAGAACTAAAATCTGCAACAAGTAACATAAATTAAATATTCTTATTTTAATGACTTAGTTAAATATGTTTACTTTCTGATATATATACTTAAATTAAATTAAAGCAGAGTATTACAACATCTGATAATATTCAAAACTCAGAGGAAAACCTACATACTTAAAGAAACTTTTGTGAAGTATGTGGGCTGCTTCCAAGATAATGTATATCAACAGCCAGCACACTTACAAAACTCTTATACAAAGAAATGTCTGAACTTTAAATATTTGACTCTCTTACACCATGTCAACTGTGCGCAAAGGTGGCTAATTTGGTTTAATGCGGTATGGCTTTGGCTTGATTCCCTGATGATGGTCCCTTGTGGACTGATGTAGGAACAGTCATTGTGATATTATAATTCTCTAGGGAAAAATTTTGTGCATTTTGTTGGTTTAGTGTCACGAAATACAGGGGTGCTGATAAGTCATCACGGCATGACGTGTCCTTGGAATGCGGATGGAGAAACAGCCTCCAAAATGGATGGCAGCTGTGAATATATTGGATAAGTAGTCGCAGAGAGGAAAAAATGGGTGGTCCACCTGCTTCGGGGTTGGGGGAAGTGCTGACAACTTCTCAAAGTAAAAACTGGCAGAGTTACAAAATATAAACACATGACTTGGAATTGGACTGATACTTTGGTATGACCTAAGCAATGGAAAAGGGAAAGGAGATTTGGGACTTGGAATGTTAGGAGCCTGCACAGGTCAGGTTCACTTACAACAGCAGCCAGGGAATTGGCAAGATATAAATTACATTTAGAGGGTATTCAGGAGTTTAGGTGGGACAAAGGGGGCATGGTAAGAGCAGGGGATTATATATTTTTCTATGGAAAAGGAAATGAAAATCATGAAATGGGAACAGGATTTTTTGTACACCATAGAATAATACCAGCAGTAAAGACAGTGGAGTTTGTAAGTGATAGGATGTCATATATAGTTCTGAGAGTTCACTAGTGTAAGATTATTCTTTTGAATGTGCATGCATCAAGTGAGGAGAAAAGCGATGATTCAAAAGACAGTTTTCAAAAGGAACTAGAGCATGTTTTTGATCATCTTCCTAAGTACCATATGAAAATTCTGTTAGGAGACTTTAATGCAAAAGTGGAGAGAGAGAGAATATTTTCAAACCAACAACTGGGAATGAGAGCCTACATCAGGATAGTAATGATAATGGTGTTAGAATAGTAAAATATGCCACATCAAAAAATTTGGTTATAGTACTGTTCATAAAGGCACCTGGACCTCTCCTGATGGGAAGACTCACAACCAGACTGATCACATATAGACAGATAGGATATGGCATGCGAGTATACTCAATATATGATCTTTCAGGGGAGCTGACTGTGATACTGATCACTATCTGGTGGTTGCAAAAGTTAGTAAAAGATTGGCAGTAAGCAAACAAGCAGCACAAAAGTTTGATGTAGAAAGATTTAATCTCAGTTAGCTAAATGAGCTGGAGGTTAGGAAACAGCAATAGTATGATATTACAAAAAGGTATGCAGCTTTGGAGAACTTAAATGATAGCGAGGACATAAACAGGGCTTGGGAAAACATGAAAGAGAATATCAAAACCTCTGTATGACATGAAGCAGCATAAACCATGATTTGATGAAGAATGTTTAACTTTTTTAGATCAGAGGAAGCGGGCTAATATGCAGTGTTTACAGCATCCAAACCAAAGCAATGTAGATAATCTATACAATGTAATATGCGAAGCTAGTAGACAATTCAGGAACAGAGAGGAATACTGAAAGCTAAAATCGATAAACTTGAAACTAACAGTAAGATAAAAAAATATCAGAGATTTGTATAGGGGCATCAATGACTTGTAAGACGGGTTACCATACTGGAACTAATATAGTAAAGGACGAAACAGGTGATTTGGTTACAGACTCCCACAGTATTTTGGCCAGGTGGAGGAACCATTTCTCTCAGCTATTGAATATACATGGGATTAATGATGTACGGCAAACAGAAATACATACAGCAGAACCACTAGTGCCTGAGCTGAGTGCCTTTGAGGTTAAGAAGGCTATTGAAAAATGGGGGGGGGGGACACAAATCACCAGGTACTGCTCAAATCCCAGCAGAAATGATTAACACAGAAGGTAGAACAATTCGCTCTGAGATCCATAAACTTATTCATTCTATTTGGAATGGGGAGGAATTGCCTGAGGAGTGGAAGGAGTTGATCATTGTAGCTATCTATAAAAAGGGTGATAAAACAGACTGTAGATATTACAGAGGCATATCACTTTAGTCAACTACATACTAAATTTTATCCAACATCCTGCTTTCAAGGTTAACTCCATGTGCAGTGGAAATTATTTGGGATCATCAGTGTGGACTTCGATGCAACAGGCCAAATACTGATCATATATTCTGCATTCGTCAAATACTTCAGAACAAATTGGAATACAACGAAGCTGTGCATCAGCTATTGTTAGACTTCAAGAAAGCTGATAATAGTTAGGAAAGAGGTCTTATATTCTCATTGAGATTGGCATCCCCATTAAACTGGTAAGGCTAATAAAAATGTGGGTGAATGAAACCTATAGCACAGTCTGGGTAGGCAAGCGTTTGTCTAACACGTTTCCTATTAGGAATGGTTTGAAACAACGAGATGCTTTAATACCACTGCTTTTCAACTTTGCTTGCGTGTATGCCCTTAGGCAGGTCCAGGTAAGCCAGGATAGCTTGAAATTAAATGGTATTTGATTTATGCTGATGATGTTAATATACTGGGTGGAAGCATACACACTATTAAGGAAAACACAGAAGCATTAATAGTTGCTATGAGCCCACAGGGTCGCCCCCCTGCATCCGGAGAAGCACTAGGTGGCAGAATGTGGGCTCGCGCTATAAATCGCCATTGGTTGTTTGGGCCGTTTGGCCCCGTGTCGCTGATTCTTGTGGGGAACAGTGAACATACGTGTTGCCAGAACAGGCATAAAAATACATGATACTAGTACACTGAAAATATATATTGATCAACTTATCTCACAGCCAGGAACAAAGATAATAATAACAATTAACATAACATACAAAATCTGCCACAGACTGAACACTCACAGCCGGTCAAAACAATACAATCCACCATGAACACTTCAACACAGTCTCCGTGTTTATCGAAAAAAAATTAACATTACAACTTGAATGAAGTACATCAAGAAAACAAGTTCTCACCTAACAGTTTATTATGACTCGTTACAATAAAAAAAGAGAGCACAAACAACTAACCCAACACACTGAGGGCGACCAACCCTCTGCCCCTGCACTCCGCTCTCACACCAGCTCTCTGATGCATAGTCTACTCTGCCAGGCAGATGCCCAGGGATGCTCTTGGGGGGGGGACTAAAAAGAAAAGAAAAAAGAAAGGGGGGGGGGAAGAAAAGACAATTTCAAATCGCCAAACCCAATCTACCTTGCGAACATACCCCAGCGTCTGTGTCGCACCAGTGACGGGGAGCGTCGGTCTCCTCCACAGCCAGCCAAGTCAAACTTAGATGATCCTTCTTCACAGAAAACCAAAACACGAATCATGAGCCCCAGCCCCTCTACCCACAAGGAAAACTCGGAGGGCTAACATGCCCACCTTTCACCAGTGCACAACAGCCAATCGCCATATGATAACCAAATAAGGAATGAAGAGAAGGGCAGATTTCCAATGTCAGTCCTTCCGCATAGAGATGGACTTCAAGCCGACCCGAGGTGGTCGGCTCAGCTAGTAAGGAGATTGGACTAGAAGTAAATGCTGATAAAACTAAGTACATGGTCATGTCTTGAGATCAGAATGCAGGACTAAGTCAGAATATAGAGACTCATAATAATTTATTTGAAAGGGTGGAAGAGTTCAAATATTTGGAAACAACTTCAACAATAAAAATTTAATTCAGGAAGAAATTAAGAGCAGATTGAAGTCAGGGAATACTTGCTATCATTTCAGTGCAGAACCTTTTTCCTTCCAGTTTGCTATACAAAAATATAAAGATTAAGATATACAGAACTATAATTCTGCCTGTTGTTTTGTATGGGTGTGAAACTTGGTTGCTCACATAGAGGGAGGAACGTAGGCTGACGGTGTTTAAGAATAAGGTGCTGAGGAGAATATTTAGGCCTAAGAGGGATGAGTTAACAGAAGAGTGGAGAAAACTACATAATGAGGAGCTTAGTTATCTGTACTCCTCACCAAATAATGTTCGGGTGATAAAAATCAAGACGAATGAGATGGGGGGAGGGGGATATGTAGCATGTATGGGGGAGAGGAGAGGTGTCAACAGGGTTTTGGTGGGGAAACACGAGGGAAAGACACCACTTGAAAGACCCAGGCATAGATGGGAGGATAATATTAAGATGGATCTTCAGGAATTGGGATGTGGGGACATAGAGTGGATTGATCTGGCTCTGGATAGGGACAGGTGGCAGGCACTGGTAAATGCAGTAATGAACTTTGGGTTCCATAAAATGTGGGGAATTTCTTGACTAGCTGAGAAACAGCTTCTCAAGAAGGACTCTGCTCCATGGAGTAAGTAGGTAAGTAATAAGTAAGTAACATCACTTCAGCAGACTCACACAAAATCATGGTAAACATCACTGCAGTCATCAGGTAGCAAAATTGTCTCCATTATATAGAATGACGGATGGCATACTGTAGTTAGGGTTAAAATGGCCCCATACACCAAAGCAGCTGCAGACAGCAAGGCTCCCAACACAAACAACTGATGATTCTTATCTCCTATACAGCAATCCAACCTGCAACAGAAAACAATTGATGCATATGAAGGATAACCTAAAGACAATTTCAGAACCCTCTCAAGTTCTTTCCGTCATGTCAATCTTTTTTAACCACATTTTCCTGAAATCTGAACAGTTCAACAAACTGTCTAATGAGACATGCTTTGTAACAGAAACTAACATTATTAAGGAGACAAAAACAGTCACTGGATAACATAATCACACTGATGTAAGTGAAACAAAGTAGGAAACTTCAAATTTATACTACACTGTTTAACAAACTCAGACTTCACGATCCTCAGTCTCAGTTTTTCATAAAAATTCGGCATATAGATATGCCAAGAAAAAATCTGTATTACAAAGTCGCTACTCTATAAAGTTTTAGTATGGAAAAATCACCAGAACAATCATGAAAGAATGTTACATAACATACCATTACATAACATAACATCCTTCCCCATTACAGGAGTACACTACACTGTACGATATATCATAGGAAGATTTCACAGTCACTGCGTGTAACGACGACTTCTTGGACAGGCAATGGAATCTGCAGTTCATGTCCAAAATTTTAGACACAATCTCTGCCTCCAATACCAGTGCATTATGTAATGAGTGACAGTCACACATTGTATTTAAACCTACAGTACAGTCTCAGGGCACAGTGTCCTGTTTCAGGTATTTATCACTTGCAGTACAGAGGGCCAAGTCACTTGGTCAGCCATCACACTCCACATTGTTTAATCTGAGCACCACTTGATGTTAGCTGTAAATGATCCTTCTTTCAGATTCTCTTCTGAAGGACCTAACTTCACGAAGTATGTTTAGGGCAAGACATCACAAATGACTTAGGCTGACCCTTTGTTACAGTTGTTGGGATGCAGCTGGATTTTGATGGAACAATACTCCAAAAAATACTAGCTACCAGACTGATAATTTTGGGTGCCACCATAACCTGAAGCACCCAATATGTTCAGCCCTAATTTTAGAGCATAAAAATCTTATGCTGCAATGCCAGTCTCAATACATAGTATCAGAAGTTACTGTTCATTATATTTGGTAAAATATTCTCATCAACACATAAAAAATAAACACATATTTTACTATGTATAAGTTTGGTACATTCCATTTTTTTATAAAACTGATAAAGTCTCAGGTCAGATTCTTAAAAAATATGAATTATGTTGAACTAATATGTAACAAAATTAAAATCCCCTCATATCTCTCAGTCTAGGTCCCTCAGTACCTGTTCAGCAATTTTAAAAATAAAACATGCAGGCTGCTAGACAGATATGACCTCTCTTGTATGTGTTCATATGGTGCATTTTATTTGAGGAATACATAAAATATGAATACACCCACGTTTACAATTATGCATATCACTTTCTCCTTTTATAAATGCACAAGTCTACAAGTGGTGTATGCCATGATACAGTATAGTTACCAATGCATTCTTTATTTTCAAATCAGACACTAAATGTGGAAAGAAGAGAAAGAATTCATTTACGCCTGCAAGCATAGTATGGCCTTCACTGCACCAGTTTTCATGAAACTCATCATGGCATTACATGGAGATATCCCATACTGAATTTTAGCCAAATTGGTCAATAAAAATGGAATGTAAGGGGCATAATTACAAGTAATTTATGCCCTTAAATAAAGGATGAATTCCTTGTTAATAAAACCAACAGATGCACTGAATTCCAATTTTACTGGTATTACAACTCTACATGTTTCGGGCAGCCTTTCTGCCCATCATCAGGAGTTCTTAGCCGTACATCGGCTTTGGTACATTTTGTGCAGTTGTGATGACCGTATGCTACCAGGAGTAGCGTACAGTCCATCCTACTCCTGGTAGCATACAGTCATCACAACTGCATAAAATGTGCCAAAGCCGATGTACGGCTAAGAACTCCTGATGATGGGCAGAAAGGCTGCCCAAAACATGTAGAGTCGTAATACCAATAAAATGGAATTCAGTGCATCTGTTGGTTTTATTCACAAGGAATCTGTTACGCTGCACAGTCATACGATCATAAAATTTAAAGGATGAATGTCACCAATTTCCACAAAACTCATGCTTACTCAGCACCTATACTGAATTTCACAAAAATTTGACAAATGGTTCTGCCACTGATAGGCTACAGATGTATGGACACGGTCTCAACATATGGCAATCTGCTTTTACTTTGTAAAAAATGCCTAAAACTGTACTAAAAAGTGAAAAATATTTTCCATATTGCATGCATTAATTTTGTTAAACCATGTAAATAAAATGTAAAATTTTTGACTGAATAATTGAATTTAATCAGCCATGGTCCTACTGACTATATTAATGCTGAAAAAGGTGTCATACCACACACAGTGATGGTCACGCTTAATAACACAAGCTTGACATACACGGCAGTGGAAAGTGCGAGGGGGAACTCTTCGTTTACATACAGAACAAGCCAGCTCAGTTTCTTCATCCATATTAGCAGGAACTACAAAGTTTTGCTCAGCTCTTGTCCGCACCTATGGAAGTAAACATGCACGGTGAAATTTACACATGCATGCATCTTACAATGCTTTGCACAGCGCATTAATAAAAAGATTCACTTTTGGGCTAAAATGCTCTTCAATTATGGATTTATAAGGAAAAGGTTAGAAAATGCCAAAATCATTCATAATGTGTTACTCATTTGATAATGAATATAATAACAAGCTTGAAAAGTTATAATCAAAAATAAGATATGGTTTGTGCATCTGGCCACCTCTGACTACCAGTCATTTGTCAAATGTGTGTTGGTTGGACAAAATCATGAATGGAATACGACTCCAGTGAGTTCACAAATAAAACAAGGAAAGTGAGGAGCTCAATACAGTGATACCTCGGCTAACGAAGATAATTTGTTCCGGAATCACATTCATTAGCCGAAATCTTCGTTAGCCTAAACTTCTCGCTGTCTCGAACGTAAACAACCCAGTCGGGTTGGTGTGTCTCCCCTATGTGATGTGGTCAGCTCATTTCT
>JGI20166J26741_11541807_pt1 | contig 12239 bp, 7 predicted proteins | sample TergutCu122P5_FD_26741 | JGI IMG/M metagenome (IMG submission 26741) | reverse complement strand
CTGATTTTAAGTTTTCTGAATTTATAGTGGTGGTGGTCTGAATAACCACGGCGTAGCTATTACATTCTTTATCTTCGGCAAAACACATTTGTAGTACATTCTTAGATATTGCTTGTAAACGGGGTAAATTCAGTTGTTTCACATCTATCATATTCAATAAAAAATTTTGTTACATAATGATAGTTAACACATTCAAATCAAAACTGCATTCGTCGACAGTAATACCACTATTGAAAGAAAGTAGAAACATAAACGGGACGATGTCACCTAGGATTAAACTGAATTATAATACTCATTGTTTTTACACAAAAATTGGTTTTAATTTTACACCTCCTTCCACTTAAAGATAGTTTATTGCAAATAGAAAACTGTTGCTGCAACTGTAATAGCGCTGTGGGTCCTACTGTACAGTTAGATTTTATTGTATGTGACTTGTATGTCATTAAACATTAATCTTTTTGACAAGTGTTTTAACATAAAAGTCTGTCCACATCGTCCTGCAAGTAGCCATTTCTGAGTAAATTAAAATGCTTATTTGAACTTATGTAATGTAGGGTATTATTTGGGATCAGTATGAAAGAAATTTAAATTTTTCTGAAAATATTAGCGTTGATCACAAACACTAAACACTATCCAAATCTTTTCAGAAGTTGCGGAGACAAAACATGCAGAAAATACGGATATCACTATCCTTATAAGATGTATGTTCTCGTCTTGCATATTGTGCAGAGAAAACACAACTATTATGCAAAAAATAAGGCCTACTACAACGCCAGAGCGGATGTCTGTCATATTGTGTCACCTGCATGCTACGAAGAAATATTTCCGTAAGACGTGGTGAATTTTACACAACTATGTTGGCGACTCTGACGACCAGCTGGGGAAATAAGTAATCCGTGTGACAGAGATGCTGAGCGTGAGTGGAGGAACTCCTCGCCGTTCGAGCAGTTGGTGGGTATTCGCGAGAGTGATTAGAGTAGACGGTTGTGTGCGCTAGGCAAGATGCACGGAAACCCATGTGAGCGTGTCACGTGTAAGTAGGATTGTGATTTAACAAAAGAAATCGTCCATGAACCGATGCAGGTACATCGTACCGAAGACACTTCGTTAATATTAAAACAGTTTGAGCAGCCCATGAGCGATACAGTGATCAGTGACAGCAGCGTTGGTGGGATTTTCTGTGGGACAATGAAACGGGAGGGAACAAAACAGTTGCTTCACGAACCTAACATCCCAATAAACAACAATAACATTGACAGTTCCGCGGGAGATGTATCTAATGTGGCTATAGATAACCGGAATTTGGACACCGGCACTGATTCCAAATGTTACGACATAAAGATTCCATCAGCATTGGCCGCACCGCCTGTTTTGAACATCGATTCTCATAATTACATGCTCCACGTTTCACATTCGTCAGAGGCGAGACCCAGATCCTTCAGCTTCACAAATGGGTCCACAAAGACGAGCACTATCAACAATAATCGGCAACTAATGCAGCATCATTATCATGCTAACAAGAGCCCACTAGATTTGGATATGTTTTGCGTCCGAGAAACTGTGAATTCTTTAGCTGCCGCTGTGTTGGCATGTGCACCTAGAGTCCAGCAATTAAGAAGTGCATCTCCGTCCTTGGCACCGAATACGGGGTTCGATACTCAGGGCTGTGCCAGACCACTTTCGTTCCACAACCTCATGTGCTCATGCAACTTAACGTGCTGCTGTATGTGTGCGTCACTCTGTTCGCCAGATTGTCATGCCTGCCTCATATGTGATAAACCCACCTTAAAGAAGAGCGACGTTGTGCCTCAGGTAGTTAACAAGCACAAGGTAAGTGCTGCCCCATGCCTGTAATAACGGTGTGTTTGCGATACCATTATAGTGTGACTTCTGGAAAACGTCAGATGAAGAAAATTGGAAATTCAATCCTCGTTTCCCGTTGGATTTACTCATTAAATCTAGTGGCAAAGTGTGACGTTCTTTGTTTAGGTAACCTGATATTGGTTTGTGTCAAGTATGGTTAGGAACGTCATGCATGTGTGCTGAAATTGTGTATCACAGTGTATCTTTGCTTCTCATTTAATGTAGTCTTAAGCATTCTTTTGACTTTGTGCAAGTAGATAAAGCATTTTATGCAGGAATGATCGATTTGACTAAGGTTAGATTATTTGGACTGTGTGATTCCATTTATTTATTAGCCGTTTCTCGTTTAATATTACGTAAATCAATGATGGCAGGTTGTTCATTTTCTGTGCAAGACTGTGTCTCGAAATATAGCCATGTATGCCATGGGAGAGAAGACTCAAAATTTGTGTGAAGAATCTGATAGAAGGTAATGCCGCTGATAAAGTTAAGGTTCGGATTCATAGGTACTGATGTATGAAATTCAAACCCGGTAAAAAATAGTTTTGTTTCTGTTACCACTACATAATGCAACTTGAGATGAAGCTTTTATTTTAAGAATCTTAAGGCCATTATGAACGCAAAAAGTTTATATTACCTTTCATTTTATGTTCGAGTTTCTCACAGTGACGACTGAGATTTACTGTGTTCTGGGATGTGATGCCGTGTAGTCTGGTATAATTTGCGAACATTTCCGAGGAACTACACAGCATGACATGCTGGAAACATAATCTTTACCTTTCATCATAACATTTTATATAAGGCTGGATTGTAAGTATATGAAGGAATTCCTTGGAGAACACTGCCTTATATGTCTTTCTTGGTAAAACAATAGTAGTCGCTAAGTCAAGAAATTTCTGGAATTTGATGAAAACTGCAGGGTAATTTGCATATTCATAAGAACACAGCATTGGTCTCTGTCTTGCCAGTGTAATGCTGTCTGTGAGATCAGAACATTGTTTCCATAACATCTGTCTGAGTTTAAACCAGTTTTATGTCTGCATAATTCTTGTTGGCCCATAATAACACAATAAATTTCGATGGAATCAAAATAATATTTATAATGTATCTGATTTGTATGTACAGTTTGACAAGTACAAGTATGTAAGGTGCCAACATGTATAGTTTGTCCGTGAACTAACAAAAGCCTGTTATGTTCTTCGTGTCCAGCCTATGTATCATCTCACTTCATTCCTGTCAGCTTGATTGCCATTACCAGTGTAACTGTGTAAGACATACATCAGTAACTTTCCTGTTGTCTGAAGTAAGTAATAACGGACACATGCTGGCAATCAGTAACTGTACTCCAGGAAATCAGAGAGACCATTCTTAACTAGGAGAGTTATCTTAAAAGGATGTCCCATGCAGTAAGGACTAGCTATTGAATATCTCCTCTTTCTTTCCTGTAATAAATTCATGACGAAAACTACTCATGTATATCATACTCTGGAATAAAAGCAATGCAGTTTTCCATTTCATACAGTCATGGCTGTTTTCTTATTATATGACAGCTGTTTGATAACAGGAGATTGTAACATGTTGACCATGTGAACAGTGTCATTGTGATTGTTTCGTGATGTGGTAAAAGATGTGTGTGTGTGTGTTTGCTTTTTAAGACTTTAGGCCAAAAATGACTGTGTGCAGCAAAGAATATGATACGTACTCTCCAGTGCTGTTTTATTTGGAAACAGCATATTGATAACAGTTTCAAAACGATAACTTTTGTGCCTATCATGTCACTTAACAGCCGATTTTGTTTGATACATTTTAATGCAATTGCAAGTTTTAATGTATAAAAATATTTTGTATCACTCATGTGTCTGAACATTCTGTAATCAAATTTTACTGATCGCCGACGATTCTTACGTTAAGTGTGAACTTGAGAGTTTTCAGGAGTTGATTCTGCTAACATTATGTGGTGTATTTGTTCATGGCCAGTTAATAGAAATGGTGTTATGACTGTAAGACCTGTGTGTTTAGTGTTGGGTGATATCTGATGGGGGAATTGTCTTTTAAATGTCTCCCATGGAAGGCTGTATGTGATATTTGTAGACAGTAATTTCTTGTATGTTTTTCAGGTTGGATTAGAAAGTTCATAGTTCTTATATAAATGGGTATTATTGCTGTTTATATTGCATTGTAGTCATAGTGTACTGTTAGAATAGTGTGTACAGTTTTGTGCCCTCACTTTTTACATCATCCAGGTGAAACCATATCTCAGATTTACAATTTTAAATGTAGGTACAGGGGTTCAGAGGTCATATTTATATTATCAGAGATTTAGAATACCATCTTAGAAATTAACATATACAGTTTTTCTTGTTACCTGCATGGGGGATGGAATATGAATATACAGAAAGCCAATAAATCCTTATTTAATCTTCACAGATATGGCAGCAAAACATGATATTGTTCATACATCTTCAGGCCGCAGCTACAAATCATATAAAGGGGGGGGGTGGGTGTTGAAGCTGTATATACAGTATTTATATTAAATAATAATTAGGATCCCAGTTTCACGTATCTTGCCAAATATTGTCATTTAAAATTGATCAAATAGTATATTAGACTTGTTAAAGTATAAGCTGTGTTTATGTCATACTGCGATGAATATGAAGAACGTAATTGAAGGCTTTTGTGAATAGGATGCTCAGGGGATATTTGGACTAAACACGGAGAAATGACTCGCTGGAGAAACTATTATGAAGGGCTTCGTAATTTTTTACTTGCAGTTTAATTGAAGACACTGTCAGCAACTCACAGTGTAGTGTCGACACCAGACACTGCTATTAGTAGGATGGTCAAATAAAGGAGATGAGGTGGTCAAGCGATCCCGGTAACTGCGCGGTCTAACACGTGGGTCTATGGCCGCTCGCTTGCTGGGATTGCGGGTTCGAATCCTGCCGGGGCATGGATGCGTGTCTAGGCTGAAGGTGTTTGAGAATAGGGTGCTGGGGAGAATATTTGGGCCTAAGGGGGATGAGGTAGCAGGGTAGTGGAGAAAACTTCATAATGAAGAGCTTAATGATATTTACTCCTCACCAAACAGTATTCGGGTGATCAAATCGAGAAGAATGAGATGGGCGGGACATGTAGCACATGGAGGTGGTGGGAAAACCTAAAGCAAGGGAACCACTTGAAAGACCCAGCGTAGATGTGAGGATAATATTAAGATAGATCTTCAGGAAGTGGGACAGAGGGGCAGGGACTGGATTGACCCCGTTCAGGATAGGGACAGGTGGCGGGCTCTTGTAAATGCGGTAGCGAACCTTCTGGTTCCATAAAATGCAGGGAATTTCTTGACTAGCTGAGAACCGTTAGCTTCTCAAGAAGTACTCTGTTCCATGGAGTGAGTAAGAAAGCAAGATCTATTGGGTTTGGGCATGCGGACTGGATTGGTCCTGGTGCAGTGTTAATTGGTGTGCTGTTGTGAACACCGTAATGAACTCCATGCTTTCATAGAAGGCAGGGAAGTTTTTTTCTGTCGTTATTAGCTTCTAGAAATGGATCCTGCTCCATGCAGTTAATTGTAAAATCCATTATAGGCTTTTATATGCCATTATAAAGAAAATATTTTATTAATCTTGTAACAGAAGTCGACTTCATTGGTACACACCAGCTTGCGATCCTTTGCTAAGATTTTACTATTTGGGCCGTTTTCGTTGCGTCATCTGCCCGTAGTCTCCTTACATCAGACCCATAGCCTGTTCCAAACCAAGTTCTCCACATAGTGCAATCCACTGCTTCCTCTTTCAATTGCCAGTATCCCCGCATTTCCAAGTGTTGCTTAGTCTTCTTCCCCGTCTTCCCGTCACTGGCATCCTTCCCTCTATCTATCCTTCAGTAACGTGTTGCAGAGGGCAGTCCCTACGCAGATGTGACCAATCCGGTTAGTGTGCCTTCGTTTTGCTATGTGTAGGGTATTCATTTCCTCCTTGACCTTTTGTAACACCTCATTTTTAACACGATCGGTCTACGTGATCATCTCCATCCTTCTCGAGCACCACACTTCAGAAGTTTCGAAGTGTCCAAGTTGCAGTACCATACAAAGCTGTGCTCCAAATGTAGCGTTTCCATACTTTCTTCCTTAAATTTAAGTCTAATTTGCTGGTGAAAAGCGTCTTCTTGTTGAACGCTGCTTATGCCATGACAGTCCTGGATTTAATTTAACTTGTACATCTTGCATAATTTTTTATCATGCTATCCAAATAGTTGAAATATACACATTCTGAAGTTGTTTTTGGACTATCAAAATCTGTACTGGGAATGGTTGCTTTGAGATTCTCCTTACCACAGATTTTTTTTTGGGTGTGAAATACCAATAGTTTATTTATCTCTGTTCCATTTAATGCTGGTTTGGTATTTTGAATCCAGCAATTTGGAGCCCGGATCTGTTTGATCCTATCGCGTATTACCGTATGTCGTGTGTGGGAATACTTTTCGTTCCGTGATATAGACCGCTTTAAGTTAGAGTATCTTTTCATTGGATCAACAACACCTTGTGTCGAATTTCCTACACAAGGACGTGTTATGTCTGATTTCTAATGGCGGTTCATAGTTTGTGTTGAGTGAGTCCACGGGAACAGGACCCTTGGAATCATTGTGAACTTGTGATGTTCTGTGAGGATGTCGAAGGAGTCTGGTTGTTGGGTATGTTATGTCGGGTAAGTTTTGTGCGTGTTTCGGCCAAGTGATGCTGTCCCGACGCCCTGCTACGAAGGTTACTCTTACTGCTGAAATGGGCAGTCAGAGTGTTTTTGTTCTATTTCTGTTATTGCCGATTCTTAGTTGCGTAACCGAAATTAAAATTTGCAATGAGGACGGTGACGTCAAGAGTCGGAACTGTCCAGGAACCTGACGTGCATAATTTCGCCTTTTTTTTTTAGGGCGCTTTTTGCGTAAGTAGCCAAAAGTGCCCAATAGCCTCGTCACGGCTGTCCGTCCGTCTGTTCTCGTGGATCAGCGTGGGTCCCACTGGACGGATTTCCGTAAAATTTGATATTGGTGACTTCATCAAAAATCTGTCGAGAAGCTCCAGATTTTATTGAAATGGACAAATATACCTGGGCAGTTTCCATGAACACCTAAATATGTTTGTATTGTTGACAGCAGTCGGGGTTCGATTCTCGATGGCGTTATGGGAGTGTTTCTTTGACTTACTCCCTCCGGCCGCACTATGGCCTTGGGTTCGACCAGCCTGTAACAGAAATGAGTACTAGGGTTATCTCTTGGGGGTAAAAGCAGCCGGTGCGTAGGGATGACAACCTGGTCGCCTACATGTGCCAACTGTCCAGTAATTCTTGGAGTTTCAACTTCCTGGACCCCTAAGTGCCTGTCGAGGCCTCTGCAGGGTCAGCTCTACAAGAGTGCGGACGGAACCCACTGTTGCATTTCTTGGCAAATCGCAGTACTATTATTTGTTGACAGCTACACGCAGGTCACACAACAGTACGAAAGGAACATATTTTGGTTTTCTGTGGCCACATTGTTTACGCGAAAGCGCGACACTTTTACTTTGTACGTCCATCGCTTCGCCTTTCTTGGACACCTTTGTATCTGTGTCCTGCAGCCGCGACCTCTCTTCAGTTACGTATAATATTTATGCATACCTGTATGCGTGCAAAACTGTTAATTAGATGGACCTGATACATTTCATTAATAAAGGAAAATAGGTATATGTTATTAATAGGTATATGTATAAGTTATTCAGCTGATGTAGATTAATAATTTTATACGTAGATAGATGAGATAAGATAATATTTTTTAGTTGAGTCAAGTATACATGATATTACAGAGTAGTACATACATTTCTGCGCCTGCTAACACCAGTTTTTTTTAGCAGTGTGCAGCCCATTGACCCTTAATAACCAGAAAGAGGTATCACTAATCTACTTGCACTTAGCTGCTAGTAATTACGAACGTCATAAAACCTTCTGTTCTCCTCCTAATTGTCTCGTGTGGAACTCCCGCCTTCATCTGACCGTACACAAAAATATGCCTGGTTGGAGTAATTTTGTAACGGATAAATATAGGAAGAACTTACTGATTATTTTATGTTCAGTGGAGGCAGCCAATATTTTACAGAGAAATTACAGTATAACTTACTGAGTATTGTGCATGATTTTCTATAGCATAGGCCTATGTCCACCACCGTACCAGGAAGTATCGTAAGGTTTCGTTCTTATGATAAATTTGTAACTTCGGTGCTCCTAGAGAAGTGTCATACAGAATTTGCGGAGATTTCATGACAAACTGCAATACACAGGTACAAGGTGAATAGTTACCAATGTCATACAGAAAATCCAATATAGATTTCGCATACGTCAGTGTTGTTTTCCACTGTATGATAAAAACTTACATGAACGTGCTTTAATTTTGAGACGTATCAACACACAAGGGTTTTGGGACGATGCATCAAGCTTCAGAGTTTTTTTGTGGGGCTGTAAGTAATTACTACGAATTAGGAGGTGGCTTTTAGAGGGTTGTCTAGCATGTAAGTCATTAGTAGATTGGAAGTGTACTCCCACTTTTCCTTAGCCAGAGCACCAGATGGAGGTGAGATGTCAACTTCACTCATTTGCCACGAGAAAGAACCCTAATATCGATTGAATAGGTTGTTGGGAGGGCCCCAAAGCCTGTCTGGACGATTTGGAGAAGAGAAAAATCCTATGTCCCTGCCAGGATTCGAAACCTGGATTGTGAAGCCCGTAGCCTGGTTGCTATACCGACTGAGCTATTCCGATCTCTCGGTTCAGACGTTATTTGGCTGTACAAGCACATATCGGCATGCTGGCAGTTCGTGACTTTCAGTTTTGAAAATTCGTTTCATCCTGATCCTGTATGGGCCTTGTTACTAAAGAGTAACAGGGCCAGGAGTTGCAAGGAAATGTTGTAAAGGCCGCTAGGTTGGTTAGTACGCAGTACATGGTTGTGTGTACATTTTATGTTCCTATATACAGTAATTGTTGATAGATATCAGACTGCAACACAGTTTGTTTCATGGCTCGACAGCCGTAGTGGGCCTAGGCCTCCTTATTGTTGAGGTTTCGAGATCACGCTCAGGACACACCACATTGTGTAGGACTCCTCTGGACGAGTGATTGGCCCGTTGCAGAGACCTCTACTTCACAGCACACAACTCTCACAAGAGAGAGAGTTAGACGTACACCCTGCGGGAGTCGAACCCGCAATCCCAGCAAGTGAGTGGCCACAGTCCTACGCCTTAGATCGCGCGGCTACCGGGTTCGGCCACAACGTATCCTACAACTGCATTAATTTATGTTGCTGATAACAGTCTATTTACTGCTGTATAGTACTGTATTGGGCGCATTACTTAATTTGACTGCTCAGTTCATGATCGACTGTCCAAACACCTAGTACCATCGTAATAGAATAAAAGAGAACTAAGGATTTCCTTCATGGTAGATGCTGCACACTTTCGACAGTAATATCAATGTATGAATTATAAGAAGGTACAAAATGGCGACCATCTTTTCAAGGATATGGCCAAGATTGGACAATAACACAGTTATAAGAACATAGTACGATACAGTAATGGCAGTCGTATGAATGCGATATGCCTTTGGGTGAGTAACCCCATATTTTTAAGCGTAAACTCTTGTCTCCCATTTGATGTTCGTATACATTTGCCGAGGTTCTTGATTCTGTAGGAAGACACATTTTGACGGCTAATAAAGAAACGTTTCCAAACCTTTCAAACTCTGCCAACGCCCTGAAAAACACTGCGAACCATCTCATTCTGTACACTAACGTTTAAAAATAAAAAGTCAAAATTCCGCAATGATTTGTATAATACCTGCATTAAATTTATAATGTATTTGGTATGTGGTTTGGAGTAGAATTTTATAATTCAGAGATTTTTTTTTGTTCGAAACACTGTGCTGCTGGATCACCAATTACGATGCGATACGACGTATAGTGAGCGCTGGTTGAAGAGCAGAAAGCCTTGTGATGTAAAAGAAACTACATTTAATACCAGCTGAGGCTGACTGGCCAAAACGTTTACGCCAAACACAGGCATTCTGCGGACTAATGGTTGGTAAACGTTGGTCAGAAGAATTATCTGTCTTGACAGTTGCAGGTCATTTGTTAGTTTCTGGCCCGTTGAAATTTGCAAATGGAAGGCTGGGAGCGAGTCATTAGCGACAGCGGATTGGCTGAACAAACAAAACTAATACTGTACTCTGCCCTTGCCAGTTCACATAGACAGTAGGCACGTCCCCCAATTCCCCTAGGTTTTTCTTCATTCAGAACGTAACAAATTACCACATCAGTGCAGGAATTGCGAGCTTTATTAATCTTCCGAATAATTGTTTTGACGGAGGACGGATTTGTGCCTTGATCACTATCGACGTCCCGCCGTAGTGCTTGCCGTCCTTGGACCTCAGCTGAAGGCTTGTCAGGTATTCGGACAGCCCAACTCGGAGGTCGTAGAAAGCGGATGAAATCGTTGCCATCGGATCAAAATGCTGAGATTTTGCGAATAAAATCTGATTCGACTGTCGAAGTCAGGGAGTCTGCCAGTGAGGAAATGGCCTGACATCAGAAACTGCCTGTCATTTAGTGGTACTGAACGCGAGTTAAGGCTTCCTTGAATCTGGGCAAGGCCTGTCTGAGGTTCAACGGATATCAACAATTCCGACTAATCACGTGACCATTATCACCTCTGCCCCACCGAAACGTCTGGATTTCTGTAAGACAAGTTCCGACGAGTGTTTTATCTGCCCTTGAGTTGACTGGTGTTTGCTGAACATCGTATAGGAACAGTGTTCTTAGATTTTCTGCCTTGTGTGACCACAAATGTGCACGCGTTTTCCACCACGGACCATAAATCGCTTCAGCGCTTCTTGAAACACTGAGATGGTCAAGACAGGTACAAGTACAACACGCACGACCTTCGTGGGAAGGTTATAATGTTTTCTTTCCCCTTGTTCCTTATCTGAAGACCTGACATAAACGTTGTAGACGTAATTTGTACTCCAGTCAGTGGACAATGTCCAGTGAACATCCTTGCGTCGTGATATAATAACATTGTCTTGAACGTTTAGAAATATTTCAAGGGTTTAAAATCATACGCGCTCTAATATTAAAGGATGGAAGTGTGAGATGCAAGTTCAAAACTACTGCCCTTTTAGAGCTGTATGTTCTTTCAGTTGTTTTGTTTGATTTTAGGTGGGGAAATATAGGTTGTGAACGTAAGCAGAAAACTTTTGCTGTGTCGACTTCAGCAAGAATCTGAAAACATAATTTAATTGAGACTTGTTGGCCATGAAGCTATGGGGGTTTATTTTGAAATAATGTCATGGTATTCGCGTGATGGAACTGGACAAAGCAAGGAATTGTAAAAATGCACCCTTGAAAGATGATTGAAATACGTATTTGTCCACTCCACAATGAGAATTCTACAGCGATACCACTGCATTTGTGGTGAATAATTTTTAACCATTACACACACGTACATTGTGCGACAGCAAAGTATTTCTGTCAAGTGATTTATGAATGTTTAAAACCGTTAACGAAATTGTGTTTTCTCATTCATTTCGAATGGAGGCGAATGGGCATTTTTATTACCCCAATAATTGAAATCCTTGTCGTTAATCCTCCAGTTTGGGGTTTCCGTTGTGGACTTCCCTTGTGCTGTTAAAAACGGACCAGTCTTCTGGTATTAAGAAGGATTCCACAAAGACATACCAAAAGTCTGACCCTAGAAGTATTTAGTAATAAATCTGTTGCTGCTGCTGTTGCTGTTGTTGGAAGTTTGTTATTGTAAACGTATTTTTATGTTACATTTATTGTGTTTTCTCCTGTTATTCTTTGTGGATGTTTACCAGTTCCCACAAGGCTTTAAATTTTCCGCAGTATTTCCTAAATTTTTCTCCTGAGCAAGGATAGCGTGCATACACGAATTTCATCAAATCTATCAAAATTAATTTACTTAGGTACATAACACTTGCATTCCATTAACAGAAGTGAGACATCACATTCCGTCATTTCAGGTACGAGGAGGTGGTAATAAGTCCTTAGCCCGACCTACTTCCCCATGTCGTAGGACGGAATCGATAGTGTCGTTGGAAAGAGGGGCCTGTTCATTTGCCGAATTGCAAGTCTTTTCTTGTTACAGAGGCTGAAAGGAAGCATGTCAGGCGACGCGCGCGATTTCAACAACATCGAGACGTGAGCTGTCATCAAGTTTTTTTTATCTTGCAAGGCAAGGCGGTGAAGGAAATTCACGCCATTCTGACAGAAACATTAGGGGAACATGCACCATCGTATGCCACCGTCAAAAACTGGGTGGCCCAGTTTAAACGTGGTGATTT
>JGI20166J26741_11541696_pt1 | contig 12239 bp, 13 predicted proteins | sample TergutCu122P5_FD_26741 | JGI IMG/M metagenome (IMG submission 26741) | reverse complement strand
AGCGGGACCGGCGAAATGGTGACCGTGCGACGCATCGTCGCCGGAGAAGGGGTCGAACGCAAGTTTCCCGTCATGTCACCGCGTATCGCGCGAATCGAGGGGACACGTTCGGCGGTCGTGCACCGGGCCAAGCTGTATTTCCTCCGCGACCGTGTTGGCAAAGCCGTTCGTCTTGAAGAACGCCGCGTCGAACGCAAAGCGGACGAAATCAAGCCGAAAACCAAACGTCGCGGCAAGAAAAAGACGACAAAAACAGCGGAATAGACCGAAAAATGAATTGGCTCTTCCCCACAACCGGGTTGATATACCAAATCATAATGATTTTCGATGCGAACCACGTCAAATACCGCGAAACAGACGAAAGAATAATAGGATTTTTAGCGTTTTTCGCGTGTTTGGCGTCAAAAAATGAACAAGGGAAGACGTCAATCTGAAATCGGATTATGAGCCAATGAGTTTTGTCAAAAAAACGCTTGTTTTTGGAACCGGAAATCGAAAAAAGGCGGCGGAACTGTACGAACTTTTCGCACCGCTTGGTTTCGAGCTTAAAACGCTGGCCGATTTCAGCAAAAAACTTGATGTTGTTGAAGACGGTGCTACATTTGCGGAAAACGCGCAAAAAAAAGCGTGTGAACAGGCGATTTTTCTCAAATTACCGGTCATCGGAGAAGACAGCGGGCTGGTCGTTGATGCTCTAAACGGGGCACCAGGGGTGTTTTCTGCACGATTTTCCGGTGAAAAGGCGACCGATGAATCGAACAATACGCTGTTGCTCGAAAAACTGGCCGATATTCCCTGGGAACGGCGAACGGCACATTACGTCTGCCACATCACGCTCGCCGATGCAGATGGGAACGTTCTCGCCGACACGGAAGGGGTTTGTTGCGGACGTATCCGCTTTGAGCGTTCCGGAACGGGGGGGTTCGGATACGACCCGATGTTTGAAGTCGTTGAATATCATCAGACTTTTGGCGAACTGCACCCGATTGTCAAAAGGGTTATCAGCCATCGTTCCCGAGCGTCCCGGCAAATGCTTGCGAAAATGAAACTTTTTTCATTTTAGTACGACTACCCCGCCAAACGTCATTTTGACTTTGCTCGGGTATTCACATTTCTTGAACCGGTCCGCGATTTCTTGTTAAAAAAATTTTTTCGCTTCACTTTTCGTATCTTTTCGACCGGATTCGACTATAATATTGCCTGTCGTTCTGTAAGGGCATTAAGAGCCGGCATCGGCATATCATTTCACTTTTGATGACAACGCTTCGATTTCGTTATCCAAAGGACCTGTTACCGCTCCCTCTGTTGCATCGCACGTTTTTTGCGAGTTGCGGACGTGTTCCTGCGTTTTCGAAAATCGTTCTTGAAGACGATCTGTTGATCGTCCATTCTGAAATGCCCGGAAGCGGCACGGTCCATTTTCCCTGGCCGAACAAACGTCTCGGCGTCATTTTTCTTTGCACGGAAACACTTTGCGAACGGGAACGTCCGTACCATCTTGTCAAGGAACTGGCTCGCGGCCAACTGGGGCGTCTGATCCGTCGCTTCGTCGAATTGGTGTATTACGGTTTCAAACCAAACGATTTGTTGCGCCGGACCATCCGGCTTGAGGTTGCCCGTTTTGCAATGCTTGCCACTTCAAATGATTTGTTACCGGAAATCAATGAACTGGCCATTGAATCACTGAACCGGTTGACACGGTTGAGTTTAACGCTCAATGACATGTTTCTCGAACAGTCGCTTTCCTTCCGAAAACGGATGACCCCCAGTTTTCCCGTGCGACTTGGAATTGGGACCGAAACGTTTTTTCAGGAAAATCCGATTGATCATTTCGCGACTTATTCCGACCACCTGAAAGATGTGTTTCACTTGGCCAATGCAACGCCCACCTGGAAGGAACTCGAGCCCGAGCCGGATGCTTTCCGTTGGGAAATTTTTGAAGAACGTATCGACGCATTGCGCAAAAACGGGTTTGCGGTGATTGCTGGGCCAATCATCAAATTTGATTTTCGTTCGATACCGGGTTGGGTGATCAAACGACTTGACGAGAACGAAACATTCGAGAGATTTGCACTCAAATATCTCGACACATTTCTGGAGCATTTCGCCCATAAAGTCGATCTCTGGATTCTTGCCGGGCGGGTGAATTCGCAGCAACTGGAGCATTGTTCGATGTCCCGGTCCATGGAAATGGTGAAGGATATTGCCGGTTTGTTTGACCGGCACGATTTGATTCAGCCGGGAATCGTCGGGGTCGATCAACCGTGGGGCGATTATCTGTTGTATCGCGACACCCCGTACACGCCGTTTCAGATCGCGGAAACACTGAGCCGGTTGTCCGGGATTGACGGGATATTGCTTGAAATCAACTTGGGATTGTCCAGTCGATGCACTTATCCGCGCGACCCGGTCGCATTGAGTTCCATGATTGATCAATGGGGCTTTTTCGGTAAGCCGCTTTATCTTTCTCTTGGAATTCCCAGCGAGTTGGGAAACGACCCGGAATTGCCCGATGAATTTGTCGGTTACACGTTTCAGTGGTCGCGAAAAACACAGCAGGAATGGGTTCACCGGAGCATTCCGCTTCTTTTCAGCAAACGCTCCATTGAAGGAATCATCTGGAATCAGCTTGAAGATACGAGTTACAGCGAATATGCAAGTTCCGGGCTGTTTGACATGGTGGGACGGCTCAAGCCGGCATTTCGCAAACTTTCGTCATTTCGTGCCGCTTATGTGGAATAAAAGCGGGACTTTAAATTCTGCATCGCAAGATTAGATTTTCGCCGGAAAGTATCACGCAATATTTGGGAAATGGCAGCCGGGAGCGTAACGAAGTGAAGCGACCGGATCGAACGCCAAAATAATCCGGTCACTACGCTGCGCTTCGTTCCCGGCTGCCATTGGAACCCTCTGTTTGTTTTTGCGGAAGACTTTCCGGAGAAAGCCTTAATTTCCGATGATCGGGCCGGAAATCGAGGTACTTCCGGCCATGGAATTGCAACAAGGATCACACGCATTGGTGACCACTTGCCCGCAACAGGCACTGTTATCCGCCGCAACCATGTCCCCCGTATAAAGGGCCTGTGCGAAAGCGGGCGTGAGTTTCTGTTGAGAAGTCGGCCAGAAGGAACCGCGGTCGCAAAACCCCTTGAAACCCTGACAACCGACCGAAAAACCGGTCACCAAAAGAGTGACGATCAACAACGCGAAGCACTTTCTCATCATTGAGACTCCTGCAATATTTTTTACGAGAATACCGATTGCTCTGAATGGATAAAACCGCCATCGGGGACAGGTGCAATCCTGTTGCCACCGCATTGAAAACCGTCATGCAAAACAATCTGTTACGATTGTCAATTCATGTAACGACAAACACTTTTGTTGAACGGTTTTTCATTGGCAACAACATATCCCCGACGGCTTATGTGAACATCAACGTTGCGGAACAAGCGATTTACGACGACAAATCATTTTGCACAAAACGTAACAATCAGGTTGTGCCGGCGGTGCGGGCAAGCTTCGCAGCATTCTTTTTTTTATCCAATACAGGACAACAATTTTTGGAGGGGAACAGCCATTGCGTCGAATGATTCAAATGTGAGGAAAAAATGCAACAACAATCTGTTTTTTTCCACTCGATTCAATCACTGACAGCTTAATCTACACCGCGAAGAGTGAAAAGCAAATCAAACTCTTCTTTTTTCATCATGGTTTTGGCATTTCCGCCTTCTTGCGTCATTACTCTTGTTTTCATCGGTTTATTTTAACAGCGATTCGTGTTATCATGGACATTTTCGATCGTCGAAAATGAAAAAACAGTTCCCGTGTCGATCAAGTCTCTTCCCGTCGCCTGACAACGGCCCCCTGTCCCCTTTTTTGCCGCGAGTCGTAGGAATTGTTGCAATTGCAACGAACGCGCCGCCGGATGAAACCTTTGCAAAGATTGTATGCGGGAAAACCGATTTTCATTTTGTGACATTTTGTACAATGATCAGAAATTGTTCATGGTACTGCCCGTCTCATAAAAGACGAGATTCAAGAAACAGCTGTCGCGGCTCCGGTTTCTTGTGTCTCATATTTTCCCGCCGGTACAATATTTTGAATAAAATCAGGGATGTTTGGCCAAAAATGAGGGAACAAAACTTGCGAACTTGCGTAATACTTTTTGTGGAGGCGGGATTGTCGGAAATTTGTTTCTGACTTTTGTGATCCTCTCCATATCAAACAAACCGAGTCTCGGAAGTCAAGGCCAGAAAGAGCGATGCCTTGAAACCAACACGACGGAACGGTCGTGGACAATACCCTTTCAAGTTGAGAAAAGGATCGTTATGCCCTCTGGACGTGATTTTACAACCGATCGACGCACGAATACCAATCGAAAAAACGCTTTTTGTTCTTTTTGCCGAAAGAGTTACCGGGAAGTCGGCCCTCTGGTCGAAGGACCGGGCGACGTTTATATTTGCAGCGAATGTATCGACCTTTGCCAGTCGATCCTGACTCAGGAGCGTCGGAAACGCGGGAATGCCGACAAGCCGGGCGACAAGGTGCCGACTCCCCGTGAAATCGTTTTACAATTGGACCAGTATGTCGTCGGGCAGGAACTCGCCAAAAAGGTGTTGGCGGTTGCCGTGCATAATCACTACAAACGTTTGATTGCCCACGAACAGTCGGACGATGTCGTTCTCGAAAAGTCAAACATCATGCTCGTCGGACCGACGGGTTCCGGCAAGACGCTTCTTGCGCAAACGCTGGCGAAAATACTGGATGTTCCGTTTGCGATCGGTGATGCGACCACGTTGACCGAAGCGGGTTACGTCGGTGAAGACGTTGAAAACCTGTTGCTCAAATTATTGCACGCCGCCGATTTTGACATTGAGACGGCGCAACGCGGAATCATTTATATCGACGAAATCGACAAAATCGGCAAAACAAGTCAAAACGTTTCAATCACGCGCGACGTGTCCGGTGAAGGGGTGCAGCAGGCGTTGCTCAAAATGCTCGAAGGAACCGTTGCGAACGTTCCGCCCCAGGGGGGGCGAAAACATCCCGAACAGCAGTACATTCAAATCGACACGACGAACATTCTTTTCATTTGCGGCGGCACGTTTGTCGGAATGGAAGACATCGTCGGACGCCGGTTGGGCAAAAAATCGATCGGCTTCGGGCATGGGCGGAATTCGTTGCAGACGGAAACAGGCGGAAACACAGAAACAAGCAGAGTTGCCGGAAATGCCGGACAGTATCTTTCGCAAATTGTTACCGATGACATTCTCGAATTCGGCCTGATTCCCGAATTGCTCGGACGTTTGCCGGTACTTGCAACGCTTGAGCCGCTTGACGAGGAAGCGTTGATCCGCGTTTTGAAGGAACCGCGAAACGCTCTTGTACGTCAATACCAAAAACTCTTCCGTATGGAAGACGCGGAATTGACGTTTACCGATTCGGCGGTTCGTGCGATCGCCGGCAAGGCGTTCGAGAAAAAAACCGGCGCACGCGGCTTGCGTTCGATCGTCGAGTCGCTGATGCTCGACCTGATGTACGAGTTGCCCGACCTTCCCGCCGGTTCAAAATACGAGGTGACGGAAGAAGTCGTCAACGGGCAACAGCAAATCCTTTCCCTTCCGAACCGCGTTCAAAAAAGTGCATGAGAGGAAACCGGAACACGTAGCGCAGGCAGGTGACACGGAATGTGTTTACAAGTTTTTTTTGGGCACTCGCTTACGCTTCGTGCTCTGATGAATATGAACCGCCGTGCAATTCCGTCGGCAGACCGCGTTGGGCGAAATCCTGCCGCAAACGTACCGGGTTTGTGTAAAGAACCGCATCGATGCCGTAATCGACCGCCCCTTGCACGTTTTTGGGCAAATCGTCGATGAAAAGGATTTCGTTCGGGGAAATTCCCGGCACCGCCCGTTCCGCCGTGCGAAACGCGGAATCGTAAATGCCGTGAGACGGTTTCAGTTCATGCACCTGAAAACTGAGAACGTGATTGTTCGGGATTTTTCCGGGGATTTCGGGAAAAGCGGTAATGCAATGATGCCAGTGTGCCGGCCCGGTGTTCGACAAAATGCCCCGGGGAAAATCCGCCGCAGCGAGTGCGGAAACGAACGGCATCATTTCGTCGTTAAGCTGGAAGATTTCGTTGACGGCGCAAAAAAACGCGGTTCGCTCAATTTGACGTCCGATTCGTTTGCAAACTGTTTCAAAATATTCATCGACGGACAGTTCCCCTTTTTCGAATCGGGCTTGGAGGCCATCCGCAACAAAAAGACCGATCTTCACCGTTTCGCGGCTCAGTTGAGCGACGTCGGCCAACTGTTGCAGCAGACGTTCATGACAGAACAAAGCAAGCACGTTGCCGAGGTCGAAAAAAACGAATCGTGTTGACATGCCATTTTTCAAGGGGACTGGATTTGTTTTATTGTGCCGCCACTAAAATTTGAGCTTGTCCGATGAATCGCCTGCATCGCCGACAACGAAAAATCCCGTTATTTTGCGAGTATTAATAAGTATTAATAATTGTCGGCGCAGCAGGCAGCCCTGGAAGCAGTTCAAATTTTCTGATCGCATCCATAACGGTCAATTGCAGATCGACACGGAACATTGCCTGTCATCCCAGTTGCTCCATGATTTCATCGGGGATGCTGTAGTTCGACGACACTTTTTGCACGTCTTCGTGATCATCGAGCTGCTCGATCAGTTTAAGGACTTTGGCCGCCGTATCAACGTCTTTGATTTCCACGGAATCTTTGGGAATCAACGTCAATTGCGACACTTCCGGCTCAATTTTGGCGTCGCGGAGCGCATTGGAGACCGTTTGATAAAAATCCGGATGACAAACGATCTCAAAACCATCACCGGTTTTTTCAAAATCGTCGGCACCGGCTTCCAGCACGAGTTCCATCAGTTTTTCCTCGTCAGCGGCGTCGAGTGCGACAAGGAACGTCCCTTTCCGTTCGAAATTCCAGGAAACGCAACCGGTGGCACCGAGTTTTCCGCCGCTCACTTCGAAAATCTTGCGGATTTCCGGTGCGGTTCGATTCCGGTTGTCGGTCGTGATTTCACAAAGAACCGCGACCCCGTCGGCTCCGTACCCTTCGTACACGATTTCCTCGAGATCGCCCCCTTTCAGCTCCCCGGTCCCGGTTTTGATCGCCCGGACGATGTTTTCCTTCGGAAGGCTGATCGCTTTGGCTTCGTCGATTGCGGCACGGAGACGAAAATTGCTGTCCGGATCGCCCCCGCCTTTCGCGGCAATGATAATCGCTTTGGCCAATTTGCTCCAAAGTTTTCCCCGTTTGGCATCAACCAGCGCTTTTTTGTGTTTGATCCCCGCCCAATGGGAATGCCCTGCCATCTGTCACACCTTTCCTGAAAATTTACCCCGTTGTGTCACATATATCAATCAAAATTCAAATCAAGCGACATTTTACCAAGTGACAGTTTACACAACCTCGCCGATGCTGACAAGACCGAGCGCAAGAGATGGAAATACGGAAATATCGACACGTTGCCTTTTCGAGGGATTGCCGGTATCATGTTTAAGTGAAAAGTGAAAAACTATAAAGTGAAAAGTTGGGTTCACTTTATTTAGTTTTTCACTTATTCTCAAACCGGTTTTTTGGAAAGGGATCAAATGAGAATGCGTGTTTTGACGTTTTTGGCTGTCTTTTTTTCTGTTTTTTTACTTACGGCCGTTTATGGAGTCGCTCAAGAATCCAAAATGCGGGTCTGGACCAGTTCTCAGGGAACGACGGTTGAAGCGGAACTCGTCGAATATCAAAACGGCGTTGCCAAACTCAGGAACAAAGCCGGAAAAACAATCAGCGTCAAAGCCACACAACTCTCGCAAACAGATCAGGATTTTTTGAACCAATCGTCCGAACCCGCCAAAACGGTTGCTGATCCCGGCAAACCGCCGTTTGAAGTCGTCGGCGTCGCGGTCGCCAAGCCGCTTCCGCCCCAGGAAGGGCATAATGATACGATGATGAGGTGGAACGACGGGACGACGATTTCGCTGCTGGTCCGGTCGGATGATCTTTCCATCATCGCTTTGGACGACGAAGCGTCGAAAGTGATTTCTTTTGTTGATGAGAAGAAAAATGATCTCATGAAATCTTCCGGCAGGCAGGAACAGTGGGGAATGAGCGTATTTCGTCCCACGGAACCGGTTTCCTGTCCCGTCGTCGATTCCGAAGGAAAATGGGCTCTTGTCGTTTTTCATGCCCCGAATCCCCCATCTCCCGATTGCAAACTCGTCACGCTCCAGGGGGAAATCGTCCTGCGTGCCGGCTCAGGCTCGACGATGACGGAACATAAGGATATTGACATTCTTTCCGGAAAAGGGCAATTCAAAGCGGGCAATGCGACCATCACGGTGAAAAAAGAGGACGACATGGGGATGATGGGTGATTTCAAAATGAGGATCACGCTGGAATCCCAGGACGCCATGGATACAATCAAAGAGTTCTCTTTCTTTAATTCCCAGGGTGAGAAAATCGAATCTCAATATGCCTGTTCCGGATATATGGGCGACACCAACACACTTTACTTTTGGTTTGCGGAAGACGTCAAGACAATCACGATCAAAACAGACGCTTATGAAAAGTTTGAAACGATTCGTGTTCCGGTCTCCCTTGAAACCGGAATTGGTTTTTAGGCATACTGGCTATGGTATATCAAAGTGAAAAGTTGAGTTCACTTTTCGTTTTTAGTTTTTAACTTTTAGTTTTAAGGTTAATTTATGCGGTTCATGACTGCGTTCAAGGCGTTTTTTGCCATTTTGTTCGATCGGGAAAAAGCGGAACGGGTTCTGCCCACCTTGGAAGGAAAAACGTTTCAAAAATTAGAGAATGGAACAGCGGTTTCGAAGCCGGAAACGGAATTTTCCGCCAAAATTCCATCCAAAACCAGGGTAACCCAATCGGAAGCGGTCACTTTGTTGGCCGCCATGCAGCGTGAAGCGCGTTTTCTCGATTTCATTCAGGAAAAACTCGACGGTTACGACGATTCTCAGGTCGGCGCGGCGGCACGTGCGGTCCACGACGAATGTGCGGCGATTCTGGAACGGTTTTTTGCGGTCCAGCCGCTCCGTTCCGAAACGGAAATGTCGGTCGTGACCGTGCAAAATCCCGATGCGGCGTTCGTGCAATTGGTGGGACAGGTCGGCGACCAATCGTTCGGCGGCCAATCGACATGCCAGGGGCGTTTGACGCATCATGGCTGGATTGCCACCAAATGCGAATTGCCGAAATGGTCGGGCAACCCCGACGCGGTTGCCGTTCTTGCCCCCGCCGAAATCTGTTTAGAAGTGAATAGTGAATAGTGAAAAGTAAAAATCGAATTCACTTATCACTATTCACTTATCACTATTCACTTTCATGCTCTGCACGCAATTTTCAGAAACGGAATCGCCCCGGATACGGCACATTGAAACGATCATTGTTGAAAACGTCGAGGTTGCGGAAAAAACGTTTCGACTGCGGTTTGCCGCTCCGGCACTGGTTCCGTCGTTGAAGCCGGGGCAATTTGTCATGTTGCGGCTGACAAGCGGCGACGATCCGCTGCTTGGCCGACCGCTTGCCGTGTACCGTGCCGATGCCGGTTCCGGAATAATCGACGTCGTCTATCTTGTCGTCGGAAAAATGACGTCGCGGCTTTCGACTTTGCCGCCGGGGACGCTGTTGCAGGTTTGGGGACCGCTCGGCAACGGTTTCGCGATCCCTGAGTGCGATCATGTTGTCATGGTCGCCGGCGGAATCGGTCAAACGCCGTTTCATACGTTGGCCGAAGAACTGCTCGGATTGCGGAATTTCGGGATGAAAAGTGACAAAATGAAAAGCGGCAATGGCGAACTGTTGGAACGTCGTGTTAAAAAAGTCTCCCTGCTCTACGGGGCGAGAAACAGCCAACGTGTTTCGTGCATGTCCGACTTTCGAGAACTTGGCGTCGCGGTTCATGTCGTCACCGAGGATGGCTCGGAAGGGTCGCAGGGGCTTGTCACCGACTTTTTGGAACCGGTCATTGAAAACGCTGGTCTGCCCAAAGTCGTCCTCGTCTGCTGCGGACCGCACCCGATGCTCAAGGCGACATTTGAAAAAGCGAAACGGCTCGGCAATCTTCCATGTTATGTTTCGCTTGAATCGCCCATGTCCTGCGGACTTGGCATCTGTTTCAGTTGCGTTGTTCAATACCGCGACGACGCCGGCAACATGGATTACGTGAGAACCTGCGTCGACGGCCCCGTTTTCGACGCATATCGATTGCAATGGTAAAAAAGGGGACAGGGGCTCACCATATACTTGGGCACCGGGACAAAACTAATCAAACAAAAAGCAAACAGTTGCCAAAAAGTTATCTTGCTTTTTCATACCTGTTCGGGTATGCTAGAATGATAAAGAGAGGTGAAAGGCATGAAAAAAATACAACCTATTTTGCGCGGTGCGGCGTCGGTTTTTAATTTCAATTTCAACATCAACGGAAATTACACGCCTCCTGAACTCTTTGATCTTGAAGAGTTGCCGACTTTGCGAAGTCCCGGTGAGGCCATTGCTTCTTATTGGCAAACGACGGGCGATTATTTGCGATCTGCGATGAATCAAGTTCAAATGGAAGAATATGGCAATGACGCGGAAACGGAAAACTAATCCTCCGGCACCTTTTTCCACCAAGCCGCAACAGGTGGTATCATCCGGCTTCAAACGTCGTCCAAAAGAAAATTGACAAGCAAACGTTCGAAATCATGCGAATTTGCATTCAACGTGTCAAACGGGCGAAAGTCACATTGCCTGAAACCGGCGAAGTCACGGGGGAAATCGGTTTCGGCCTTCTCGTGTTGCTTGGCGTTCGTGAAGGGGATACTTCAAACGACGTTCGGTTTTTTGCCTCGAAAGTCGCCCGGCTTCGGATTTTTGAAGACGAGGCGGGCAAAATGAATCGAAGCTTGCTTGATGTCGGCGGCGAAGCACTTGTCGTCAGTCAATTCACGCTGTACGGCGACTGCCGCAAAGGGTTGCGACCAAGTTTTACGGAAGCGGCAAGACCGGAAGTTGCCGTCGTGTTGTACGAGGAATTCATCGAAGCGTTGCGAAACGAAGGAATTCGCGTCTCGGCCGGCGTTTTTCAACGCGAGATGGACGTCGAACTTGTCAACGCCGGTCCGGTGACCATTTGGCTCGAAGATTGTCCGTCTCATAAAAAATGAGGCAATCAGAGCCGCGAGGGTTACCGAGCGGTCGAATCGGAGCAGCCGCTCCATGACTGTCGCGGCCCCGGTTTCTTGTGTCTCATCTTTTCTGCGACGGGCAATCTTACCTCCAATCAGAGCTGCAACAGTGATGGAGTGGCTGGATATGAAATGACAAGCAATGGGTTCCGGCGGAAGCCTTACCCGTTCGATTTCAGAAAAACGGGAATACCTTCGAGCATTTTCGGGTCGTCGAAAAGCTCGATTTTTCCGCCGGGACGCATGTGACCGATCGTGATCAACTCAAAAACGTTCTGTTTGTCCTGATTCGGGATTTTTCGGGCAATACATAAATCGCTGGCAGTCGGGTCGGCAGTCGAAAACTCCTTCGGGTGTTCGCACTGCCAGCCCGAATCGCCCCGGCTCAAAAAGCCGATCCAACGGTATCGGTCGAACGGTGAGCTTCCGGGATTGTCGTGGAATGCCGCGTCTTTTTGAATGGTTTCGGGAGACGGTAATTTGATGCGTGCCAAAACGGCTTCCGCCGCCGCACGTCGCAGTTGGGTTTCCGGCAAGTCGGCGTTCATCCACTCGGTGAACGCATCAAGATCAGGATTGATAAACAATGCCAGAAACGGCTCAAAATGCCGGGCGAACACGGCATCGTATTCCGAAAATTCGCAGATCATCGTTTTGAGTAACACGTACTTGAAAATCGGATCGACCCCATCCGCTTCCACAAGATCGCGAACCATGGTGACGCAGGTCGTCGTCCAATTGGTCTGATTGATGCCGTTTAGATCGCCAAGAGCCTTGTTCGTGTAATCCGGCAAGTTGATTTTCGGAAGGTTTTGAAAAAACGTCTCGTTGAAAGTCTTGCGAACCGGCGTCGCCGAAGGATCGGCCTGGTAAGCGTAAGTGCGCGACCTGTCCGGCTTTTCCGTGACGTAATACCATGCCTCGGTCGGTGATTTGAACAATGCCCAAACGGGCTTCAGTTTTGCGCGGGTCAATATTCCCCGCGTGCCGCTGAAAAGAGCCGCCTGTTCCCGGA
>JGI20166J26741_11541585_pt1 | contig 12240 bp, 12 predicted proteins | sample TergutCu122P5_FD_26741 | JGI IMG/M metagenome (IMG submission 26741) | reverse complement strand
AACCGAAACATGTTGGAGCGTAATTTTAGAATGTTTTAATAACTCTGTGTTTTTTAACATTATGTGCATCAGTTGGTAATAAAAAGGTTTCAACAGTTTTCAAATGCTATTTTTTGTCAAAATATTGTTTTAATACAAACTTTATTCAGTGAATTCTTGCAAAATAAACTACATTTTGTTACATTCATTCCACTGCCATCTTGAAGGTAAGAGTATGTAGCAGCGTGTTTCAATGGAACTTAATTTCTTCCAGTAGAAGTGTATTAAAAAAACTTAGATAAGGCAGTAACAACCACCACTCATTACAGCTATCAACTAGTGAGGTGGCATTCTCACTATATACACATACATGCACATACACACATACGTACAGACATCAGTATAATTACAGGTCACAGATACCTATACTTGGAAACAAAATAAATAGAAACAGTATTATGCTTATTAAAAACTTGTTAGAAAATGAAAATCAACCCTTTAAATATCACTGCAACCTATGTGTCTCTCCAAAACGGCATTGTTATGCAAGTTCCTTTGTTTATTAAAAATGGTTACATTTGAAGTCAGAAATGTGGCAATTAAATAGTGACTTAAATAAGGTGTCATGTAAATTGGGTTATTCTGGTGTGAATGCTTCTTTTTATGTACAATGTGGTGACAGCTGCTTCCTGCAGGACAGTCAGATGTTATCAGGCAGTCTGGCCCGTGTTCTTTTGTTGTCTTTGTTCAGGTTTTCCCATTCCTGTGATGAAACAAGTCTCAAGGAGATAAGTTCGTAACACCTGAGTACATACACAAAATTGAAGCTAAATTTTAATTAGGTAGACAACATAAAGTCAGGGAATATATAGTAGTCCTCTCAGAGAACTTTTGGCAGGATGAATAAAAATGTGCAAAGAATTAGGGAAAACATTGGCTCAAAGAATGTAAAACTCAAATGTAACCATATATGTTACAAATAGTGAAACTGAACCTTATCAAATGCCTCGAATGGCTGATTGTACATTAGGTTGGTGCTTGAACTAAATTCTAATTCTCATGAAGTCTACAATGTTCATCTAAAACAAGTCTTAAATTTGGTGAGTTTTTAATTAATCATATGGAAAAATACTTTCCAAATGCAATATAGGAATTAAGGCCAATATGGTATGTACATTAGCTCAAAATGGATTTGAAAAATATGCATACTCCAGTGGACTATATTTTTCTGCCCATTACATAGTTTTCCTATAACGAAAGCTTCAGTACCATAACCATTTCAGTTATATGTACTTAGGAGGCGACAAAATGAACAATCTTAAGATCACTGATATGTTACTTTACCTTTAAGAAGTGCTCAGTAGATGGCGAAAGGCACTTGGAGCACATTATTTGTCCTACTCCATCTTGATTTGCCACACATCTGCAATTCTGGCATGGAGATGGTTTGGCAGTCAGTGTGACTCGTCTGGCCCACACATCAATAAACTTCTTGACAGCAAGCCTGTGTTTCCCACTTATGTTGTGTAAAAGATGATCCAAGTTGAAGAGGGTACCGTTTGTCTCCAATGCCACAGGAGTACACATATCTTTTGGCAGTGCAATCTATAAAGCAGGATACATCCACATCATATGTTGGTATCTTTGATATCCAGCATCATAATTACATGTGTGGTTTCAAGCTTCTGCCATGAAGTAGCTAATGACTGCGCTCTTCTGGGTTATTATGCAGTGAATAGTGGTAATTTCTTACCAACGTTTCGGGACAACCCATCCTTCCCATCCTCAGTGTTCAAGGATCCAAAAAGGGCCATAACTCCAAAACAGAATTTATGTAGGGAAGAGTGTGGGTGGTGAAAAGTCTCAGTACTATGGTGTCAGCCAATAGGGTTTTAGCAAGTGGTTGGATGGAGGGGAGTGTGGCAGTCAGTGTAGCTGGAGGGAGATGCTCCGTGATCAAAGGAATTCTAACCTGTGCGATAGTGAGACACAGAACACTCACATGAGTGAAGTGGGAAGAAGGAAAGAAGGTATTGGATTAATAAATAATCTAAAAAAAAAACAATAAGAAAGGAGAAGTCATAGCCCAGTGCTACAGCATGGTAAATATACTGTGCACAACTGGGATATACCAGACTGAATAGTGAGGTAAAGGGCAGGGACAAGGGAGAGAGGCAGTATATATAAAACTAGAACAAAGAACAAATGAGTGAAAATCAGTGTAACAACAGGTAATAAATAGAAAAAAAAAGAGGAGGGGTAAATTTAGTCCAGTGCTACACCACGGTAAATTACCACATTCAAGGCCAGGAGCCCAAGGAGCATAGTAATGTCATCTGAAGGACAGAGGAAAAGTCTAATGGAGGAAGGAGATGAGAACAATGAACAATTCGGTAACATTGAAATTAAGAGGGGGGGTGGGGGGGGGTTAGTCTTTCGGTACTAAACCCAGGTACAGAGGGATGGGAGGAGAAGTGTGTGAGTGGTACAGGAAGGGCAGAGTAGGGAACAAAGAAAAGGGGGGAAAGGAAGGAAAAGGAGAAGAAATTGGTAAATAATAAAGGGAAATGAAGGGGAGAACAAAACGATAGTGACATGGAAATGAAACTGCAAAAATGGAAGTGAAACAGAACAAGGAAAAAGGGAGAAAGCTATTTGGACCCAGGGGGGAAGAATATCCGATGGGGGTCATACCATAGAATGGAGTAGGGGAAAAACCTATATTTCAGCGTGAGGAAAGAGGACAGAGTGGGGGCCCCTAAAAGGGCCACAAGCTAGTCACTGCTATTGAGGGGCCCATCTACTCTCGCTATGGAGACGATGGAGAGGTTTCCATGACCCACTCAAAGTTAGGCCATCCTTCCTGTTCATATTATTTGGGTGAAGCTCCAACTCCACTGCCTCCCTAATAAGTCGTTTCATATAGCTCGATACAGTAGACAGGATCCAGGTGTCTTGGAATTTAATGATATCGTTCTCTTCCCTATATAAATTCCATTTTGGGGTTATGGCCCTTTTTGGATTCTTGAACACTGAGGATGGGACCGATGGGTTGTCCTGAAACATCGGTAAGAAATTATCCCTACTTGCTGCACAATAACCCAATAGAGCACAGTTCTCTGGTAATTACAAATCCTGTTATATTACATTACCTGTCTCAGAAGTGGAAGGCTTGGCATGAGACTTTTTAGATTACGTCCACTGAATGCCCCATGGAGGTCTACACCATACACCTTGCTGGCCTTGCCCTGTCCTGAGTGCATTCTGAGGGTAAGTGGTTGAAGCATATGCAGTGTGATGTCATTTTCCAGCAGCATGCTGATCATATTGCTGTACTCATCCTCTGTCTCTTGGCATAATGTACATTGTAGCAGAACTATAGTCTTTGAAGCTGTTGCTCTGAAGGGCAAGCGAGAGGCATGCCACAGGGCACTGAATGTTTTCTGGTTCCCTGAACTGGAGCTGTTTAATATGCCAGACTGCAGACTGCAAGAAACTTTCTATGAATATTTATAACTTCACTTCCCAAATGTTTTTACATTGCACGTATTCCCCGAACAAAGGACACAAAATGAATAATTCACAGAATGTTCATACTTGTTTGTATGTAACATCTCCAAAACTACTTGATGAAATTCAATGAAATTTGATACTGGAGAAGCACAGTAAAATTTAAAAAAAAATCATATTGGACTGATGTAACTTCCATATTAAACAAAACCCAGATCATTCATCAGCTCTTTACAAACTTGTTTAATGAGCAAAATGATTGGACCATGGCATAAGATATAGAAATAATTAAGGTATATAGCTTTTATTTTGCTTTAGAGTATGCCATTAGGAGGATTCAGGTAAACCAGGATGGCTTATAATTAAATTGTACACATCAGCTTCTGGTTTATGCTGATGATGTCAATACGTTGGGAGAAAGCGTACATACTATAATGAAAAATGCAGAAGTTTTGGTAGTGGCTAGTAAGGAGAATGGACTAGAAGTAACTACTGATAAAACTAAGTACATGATCATGTCTCGAGACCAGATTGCGGGACGAAGTGACAATATAAGGATTAATAATAGTTCCTATGAAAGGGTGGAAGAGTTCAAATATTTGGGAACAACCTTAACAAATCAAAATTCTATTCAGGAATAAATTAAGGGCAGACTGAAACCAGGGAATGCTTGTCATTATTCGGTGCAGAATCTCTTGTCTTCCAGTTTGCTATCTAAAAATTTAAGATTAAGATATACAGGACTATAATTTTGCCTGTTGTTTTGTATGGGTGTGAAACTTGGTTGCTCACATTCAGGGAGGACCGTAGGCTGAGGGTGTTTGAGAATAGGGTGTTGAGGAGAATATTTGGACCTAAGAGGGACGAGGTGACAAGGGAGTGGAGAAAACTACATAATGAGGAACTTAATGATCTGTACTCCTCACCCAATATTATTCAGGTGATAAAATTGAGAAGAATGAGATGGGCAGGGCATGTGGCATATATTGGGGAGAGGCAAGGCATATACAGAGTTTTTATGGGGAAATCTGAAGGAAAGAGACCACTTGGGAGACCCAGGCATAAATGGGAGGATATTATTAAGAAGGATCTTATGGATGTGGGATGTGGGGGTATGGACTGAATCAAGCTGGCTCAGGATAGGAACAGGTGGTGGGCAATTGTGAACCCTCCTCAGTTATGGACCTATATTCATATTATATTTGTGTAACATCTGTATAAAACACCAGTTATAATAAATACAGAGGCAAAGAAACTGCTGGAATTGCAATCACAAATCAGACTTGTGACTTCAAATTTATGGTTCCAACAGTAGCTTTCAGTTCATGCACTCTGAAATCAAGCAGAAAGTCTCATTTCCCCCCACATTTGGTTCCTTGCATTTGGCAGCGAACTGATTGTACTGTTTCATTTTCTTAATTATTTCCTGTTTCATGAGGTAAACGCCGTAATATGGGCATCTAGAGAAAATACAAGAGTATGACACATTACATCAGCTACTTAACAGACTGCAAAAAAGCTTGTGATGCAGATGGGAGGGAAATAATGTAGTGTTCTCACAGAATACAGTACATGCATGAAACTAGGTGTGAAATGTACACTTAATAATAAATAGTAGTAGTAATGGTAGTAGTACAGAAAGAGCAGTAACATAAATGGTCAGTACACTGCCTGACCTCCCTTACCTGCGCAAGGCTTTCTCAGTTCCTTGTACAGTGGCCCATGTCTTTCCACTAGATGTGTGTGTATAAGGCTCACTGAATTTCCTCCCATTGAAGCCCACCACAGAAAAACGGGTATTTAGTCCCTGAAGTTTCAGTGAAGCATCTAGCTTTGACACCAGCTCAGCCAGGTTGACTTTTTTTATGCAGGGTGACTGCTCCACCACAAATACAACATCAGCCAACATGGCTTCCACACCGTCATACACTTCCTGTTCATTCACATTCATGGTACCACCATTCTGAGTTGGACAGTGCACTGTAAGAACAATATTTATTCAGTAGCATATGACTTAAATTTTTCAATAAAATATGAATCCTCAGTACTGTATGACAATAATTAATTAAATACAAGTTTTATTTGCATGGTGCCATTACCACCAATAAAGAAATAATAAAAAGACAAATATCATTCCAGAATTTCAAACAGTGAAAGTGTGTTATACTTGACACACACACACGCACACGCACGCGCACGCACACGCGCACGCACGCACACACACACACACACACACACACACACACACACACACACACACACACACAGAGTACCATACTGAAAAGATCAATATTCACCATTTGCAATCAAAGGAGTGTGGTACTTAAAGTGGTTACAGTTTTCTTAATAAAGGTTTAATGGCCTTGATTCTTATTAAGCTTATCACTTTACATATTCTACATGCAAGTGCACTTGTGTGCACATATATACATACACAATCAATCATTGACATAGTAATGGAACAAATGAGAAACAAGTACCAATGCAAAGCCAATAAATACATTAATCAGACAAACCTGATGACAGAGTGCAAAAATAATATACAGACCTGTCTACAGTGTCTGAAATTTTAAGCCTGAAAACCCTTGTGTGTCCTTATTGGCAATATGGTTGTAACCTACATTATCCTGCCCAGCCCATTTGTCAGAATCAACCTTTATCTAGTCGTTACCAAATGCAGTGAGTTAAAATGGTGATGCAAAATTACCAGCTTGTCAAGGCAGTAAGAAGTATTTTTGAAAAGGACATGCGACATGATATTTTAATACAGAATATTGATGGTCAGCATTGGACCTTACTTAGTTGCTTTGGTTTGTATACTGCCGTTTATGGATAATCTCTTTAGGGGATGAATTTTCTGGTTTCTTTATTTTGATTTACTTCAGGTCAAGGTGCAGCTTGTTTCTAAGTGGACGATGGATTACATTGTTATTTGTTGTTTGGAACTAACAACAAATAACAATATAATATAGTTGCATGGAAAATGTACAATGTTAAGAGCTTGAATGTTGTTTTTATTTATTTCTTTTTAACTCATATCATTCATAGCTCTACGATGGACACTTAAATGCAGTATGATATATCACACTGTCCAGAACCAAGAGAATATTTCAGTTCTGTGTTTTTACTCTTGCATTAATTATCGACCATTCCTCCATGCCTGTTTTGTTCGACTTTCACATGGCCAAGTTTCTTTGTGTCAGTGTGCTTAAAACTTCATGGTGTTATGGTCATCATTACAAACCCAGTTATAATTTTAGTAGAATTCATCCCATTGTAGTACATCATACTAAAAATTTATAAACGTTCAAGCATCAATCACAACAACATCAACACTTGGCAGTTATAAAATCATACAGGCAAACTGTTGAGCCCCCTTTCAAAAATATCCCACACATACTCCTTATAACTTCCAAACCAAGAGTTCTGTCTTGAAAAAAAAAAAAACCCCTTCCTGTCCCTGAGTAATGTAATTTGGATTGCACTCTTCCATGATGGAAGACAATTTGACAGTCCAGTCTGCTACAATTTATTCACGGACATCTGCAGTCTTATCTTAGATTTCATTTAAGCAACTGAATGTCACTTTCGTACGCTCTCTACTCATCAATCACATGTTTTAAATTTACTCTTCCTCTTTTCTTTACCACTTTTGCATGTACCTAAATCATTGGTAGAGATATTTGCAAGTTTGTATGCCTTATACTTAGAATTCACTTTCACACAATCTCACTGATGTTATCACATACAGTTTTCTTTGCTTTCCATTTCATTGGATGATTACTACATTTTAGTCACAGATTTTCACACTAGACTTTGTTTTAAAATTTTGTACACTTTTGTTTCTCCACTATTAAACTTCATCACCGTTTTTTCACCATCATCTCTCTTCTTCAAGCTTCAGTCACTAACTTTTGTGTCCAGATCCAAGACTACCATTTGCTTGGACTCAATGGTTAAAACTAAATGGAGAAGGTAAAACCTATAAATTAGCATCTTGTCTGAGGAAATTTCAAGCTGCAAGCTATGATGGTTGATAATGGTAATAGTGAATCAGGCATAATCATGAACTGAAAAAACTTGGGAAAAAAAAAAAAAAAGGCATGAAAGTGTTTATTTTCTGTTATAATCTTCTTGCTTTCCATTCCTTCATTAGACAATTTACATTTGTGATAGGTGACTTTGTACTGTTTGTTATTCTGTATTATCTGGACCACAAATTTAATGCTAGACATAAGTTCCCACTTCATTCTGGTTCTGTTGGAGGTAGGATGCAATGCATAAGCGTTGAATGTCCAGTTTAATCAATAATACAGTTTGATTACGACAAAAATAAGTATAAAAATTGTAGATAAGTGTTCTTGGTCATAATGATTGTAGCATATGATTAATAAATAAATGTGGTTTAAAATGTGAAACCGAAGTTAATTCTATTATCAAAATAACTTAAAAACAGCTCATAACAATAGTCAAATAATGTCAACTGGGGTACTCCTATTTACTGCTACCTTCAACTGGCAAGTCCAAACTTACATGTACCTGGAATTTAAAAATTCCCTCAGTGCATAACACAACAGACACACATATTTATATTTAACTTATTTCTGTTTACATACAAATTTCCTTTGTATACTAGCAGAATGTTGTCAAAAATGAAAGGCATATGCTGATCTTGTGCTATGCTTTTAACATCACTGTATCTGGGCATTATCAAACCAGTCAGTTTAAATTAACCTTTCTACATGTTGCTGCATTGTGTTACTTGTTAAAAGAGACATTAAATTATATTATGTTCTACTGTGAATGGTGCAACAAAAGGTTAATATATGATACTTAAGTATTTTTTATCACCTGATGAAATAATTTTCTGCACATTTAAATTAATTGATGGTTATTTCAATCCCTGGTGAAATATCACATTGTTGCAATGGCCTATAAACATGCGTACTTATAAAATTATTATACTTGGCGTACAATTCAGTATCTAACTCACCACATGTCTGGGGCATCCAGACGTCCACATTTGTTCTCCTGCATTGGGATACATATGCTGCCACAGATGTGCATACTCCTGTGCTACTGGGATATTCCGAGAGACACATTTCATAGAAGGGACCTGTCTCAACTTGAGAAAAGCAAGGACGTAGTGGCGATGCTTGGTCCTCAAAATATACTGTGCACGGATTTCTATCTGATGCCTGAAATTCTTCAAAGTAAGGTGTGTATGTATGGATTGCAGGAGAAATCACAGATTGAAACCTTGCAGATCCAACACGCCAGCTGTCAGCAAATGATTCTATCGTACGTGCTGTAGTTCCATTTGGAAGGGACAGATCATTGCTTGGTTCATAGTCAAATGTTCCCAGCATTCCACCAGTTTTACCAAAATACCACCCAGACAGTTCAATTGCACATATATCATAATGCAAATTACACTCAACTTCTATTCCAAGTTCGCTGTGAACAACAACTCTTTCTCCATTATGCTTAATCCATGTTTGAATGCCAACTGCCACAGGTAATTCCACTCTCTGTCCATCAATTGTTACTTGTTTGTTGGAACTTATCACAATGTGATGACCCTCAATTAATATAGTGAGTGACTTCTTCACAATCTCCCTGTTCTGATACAAAATGTAGATATTAAAATACAAGAAATAAAAGTGAAATATTAATTAGTCCAGATTAAACATACAGAACATCAGTGAATTTTGAACCCTTGTTAGAATGAATGTATGTAACTTTCATTGTCAGTGGAAACTTATGTAAACTGACAGAATAGGTGGTATACTATTTAATGATTATGCTGCAAATAAAGAGGTTATGTAGCTCTGAATGAGAATAGAAAATAATCATGAAGGTAACTAGATACTGAAGAAGGTGAATGTAGCATATTTCCAAGTACTGTCCATTTATTCTTCTGATGGGAGTAGAGACAGACAGGCTGACACCGTTCTTTAAGACACAGTTCTTCTACAGCCTTGGTATGCAACTAGATAATGAAGAAATGTGTAACATACATTCAATATATTTCTTAACAAGGTAGCAAAAATTAATCTGTCTGAAAGTTAAAATCAGCTCACATTAATTATTTAAATAAAACACAGTTTCCATACCTCAGTCTTGTATGTAACAAATACAGAGAATTTACTAGTGAGGAAGTCATTTGCTAGCAGATAACTACAGTCCTGCATTCCTGTAAAGCTGTAGAATTTTTTGTCAAAAGTGATGTAGTGATATTTGCCAATCACCATGCCATATGCTGAGAAAGGTGGCAACACTGATGCCAAAGAGATGTTGTTGGTGATTTCATAGAAGGTGTCCATCAAGTAGTATCTATATCTGCAATGGAAGGGACAGATCAAGTTCATTTCCTGTATTGCTGGTCAGATCTTAATCTAATTTCACAAATTACTTCAAATTACATGTAAGGCAGTTTATATGTCCTGAGATTGGTATGACATCCTGTAAGCAATAACAATTGATGAAGTACAGACAACATTACAGAACATGCATTCTATAGTCTCAACGAATATTACCAACTAACTTCCTAATGATTATGGTTCTTTTTATATTTTTTACTTTTGTTACCTCTTTTGATTAATGGGGAATTATAATTTTAATTTATACATATTTTTATTACCGTCATTATTCATCTTATGTATCTATACATACTGTACTATTGTATTACTGTCTTGTTGTATTATGACAAATGCCTTGCATGCTTATGTAGACTGTGACTGATTCCATATCTGTAAAGATCTATGGAAGGTGAATAAATATGATATTATATGATATACTATACACTTGAAAAGGATATGAAGTCTACTTGGACATAAAGCTTGCAAGATGAAAAAGTTTCAAATTTAACTATATCAGGTTTCAATATGTGTTAGAAATGTTAGAAGTACAGAATATACGCATATTTTATTGCCAGAACTGACTCATGAAGAAGCAAAAGTGATTGACTTCCACCCCAACAACATGAAACACAAGGGTAGGTTCTCCCCAAGTAGATGTTTGAAGGCCCTAAACCATTTTCGAAAAGAAAGATGGGAGCAGGCATTCTCCAAGAACACAACAGTCTCCTCATTATAAGGTTTCTCCCCACACACACTTCACTTCCACCCATACCAGAAACATACTTTAATACCATCACTCACACTGTAGCCTGACAGTAGAGAACAGACCACAGTCACTCTCCTTATTATTTCTTCATATCTCACTGACAAAGTCTGGAAAAGGGCCATTCTCGGAAATAGTAACTCACATTGGCTCCAGAAAATCTCTCTCTTATTCCTGTCTTCTGCAGCTGTATTGGGCCAAATACCTCCAAATCATTTTATATAACTGATGTAAGAACAGAGTCCCCTCAACTTCTAGAGGCAAAGAGACACTGTGGGACTAGTACAGGTTTAGATATGGCAGAGATCACTTGCATTATTGTTATCACAGTTGATTAGATTCCAAAATGCTTTGTTACTCACCATACCTACATTACAGGCACAGACAGGCTGAATTACTGAAGGTAAATTCTATATTCATATTATGCAAATTTTCTATTATACTACATGAATAAATGTGTAGCTAACCAGTGCACTTACTTGTCAAGACTAGCGATCTCATTAACGTGATCCTTGGCTTCTTCATACAAATGCAGCTGCTCGAACTTAGGTAGCTCATTGAAACCATTCCATTCTATGGGCAGCTTCTGGCTGTACTCAATAATTCCAATGTCAGGATGTAATGTTATGCTTGGTGTGAGACTCTTGGTTGGAGACCTTATATCTATATCAATAGCATTCAACAATCTAAGTAGAATCTTGTCCAAGTTCTCAATCCAGCTGTGTACCTGCATCTTGATGTGTTCACTTAACTTGGAGTACTGCCACAACCACTTGGCCTGTATCACAATGCAAATGAATATTCACTCAGCTGTAACTGAATCTTGGACAATAATTAGGGTTGTCAACTGCTCCACTTGCAGTCATCACAAAATATTACATAACACAGTCTTCATTTGCCCTGCATTTATTTCTAAACCAACTTCCTTACTAGCAACTAACGAAGCCTCTGTATTTTCCTTCAAAGAATTTACATTTTTGTCCCAGTAAATTCACCTCATCAGGAGAAACCAAAAGCTGATGTGTCCTATTCATTTTCAGATCCTGCTGTTTTGTTTTCTTGGGCCTTCCTATTGCCATATACTAAAACAATAACACTGATTTCTACAGGGACATTATATTACCTGGAAAAACATTAAAAGTTTTAGAGTTACAGGTTCCATTCTGGATGGTAATGAAATGCATATTAGACAAGTGAATACTACATCCAATTAAGACAGATGTGGTTCAGTGTGGTTCACAAGCCATACAACAGGTACTGCAACACGACTTAATTGTGCGAGTTGCTACTTTCCTGGCGTGCATGATGGAGCAATAGACAACGCATTTTTCCAGTTAGTGAGAAAAATTTGTCTCAACTCAGTGGACAAGTGACCTCTTAGAAGAGCAGGTATTGGTTTGCTGCACAATATCCCATGATCAACCACAATGTGCCATTATGAGATGTTAAGGTTGGTGTGTGGTGTGTGGTGTGCTGTGAGGGCAACTAGGATTACTGATCCAATTTGTTTCCTGGGATCATGTAACTGATGTGCTACGTCCATCCTGACACCATTTTTTGAACATCTGGCTGATTATTAGGGAAATTTTGCCTTTTTTTTTTTTTTTTTTTTTTTTTTTTTTTTTT
>JGI20166J26741_11541363_pt1 | contig 12241 bp, 5 predicted proteins | sample TergutCu122P5_FD_26741 | JGI IMG/M metagenome (IMG submission 26741) | reverse complement strand
CTTTTAAATTTACCTCTCTGTACCACCCCTCCTATCTATCACTAACGGTCCCCGAACATACGTTGCCAGCTTTACTTATAAAGCATGGTCATACACCGTCCGTAAAAGACGCCAGCAAACCTAATTACTATATTAAAAATGATCAGCTACAACGTATTGGAATTTTGGAATTTGAATATATGCAACTCTCAGAAATTTTGCTCGTTGTGGAAAAAATATATATACTGTTTGCACGCATATAAATATCAATAAACTCCATTTTTATGGCGGTAGGTTTCTCGCGGCGGCGAATATTAAGACTTTGTATTTGTTGAGTTTCTAACAAAGCTGTGAGCATCTGATAACTAAACAGGTAGCGTCGAATTATAGGAAGATGAGCAAATTGTGAGCTGTAAAGTAACTTCGTAGCCTGTTTCAGGTACTATTCCGGAATTTGTTTGGATCGACTACCCGGAGAAATTCACGTGCTGTATTAAACTTGACCAGCAATAAACAATACAAACACAAGATTGAATATGTGCAGATTCCCATTACGCCTGTAACAGTATCATCTGCAATAAGGACAGGTTGTGTTTTAGCCCTATGCCCTGGCCGAGTCTAGAACCAGAAACGTTAGATGCGTTACTGCTGAGCTAACCTGCCCTACTAGAAGCCTGACGCAGAGACCTATACTTGACAACACGTAACACTCAAAAAGAGATATCCATGTTCCCAGCAGGAATCGAACCCACAGTCCCAGAAAACGAGAGGCCGCAGATATACGCCTGAGACTGCGCGGCCACTGGGATCGGCCCTGGTCTACAATGTTGGGTTCAAAATCTTTCGAAGCGACACCTTGTCTGTGAATTGTACAGTGTGTCCAAAAACACCAGGAGATTTCAGGGGTGTTTGAAGATTTGAAGTCCCTGCGAGAGCGATCCGTCAGTGTATACCTCCACGCAAACTGGCACATCATTATTTCTCTGGAGGCGTCTGTGGCAATCGCCATGAGAACGAGTGGGTTTGTAATGTGCGCTACAAACAACGAAGCTTCGGAGCCATAATATTACTGCTGCTCTAAACACAATTTATGTGGTACGAAGGCAAAATATCTTGTTAAACCAACATCATTGTCTGCATACAGCGCCATAATGTACGTATAAGTCACACATAACTTGATTCAATTCACTTCATTCTTATAATACATTTCAGATGAATATATCACACCGCAGAACGCACCTGGCAAATGTTTACAGGTGTTTCCCAGATGAGGTTCATTCACGTTACAGCATTTTCAAGTTTATGCCTGGGTTTGTCTGCGGAATAAACGACGATTGACAGATTTTCGCTAACCTTGGTGAGATGCTGATGTTATTCGAGGCGAATTCTTGTATTTAAATATGCGCTTTCTTTTTATTTCGCTCAGACCTGAAGACTGACTTGATTCCAATGTACAGAGTGGCTATAAATTAGCGAAAGATGTGCAAGGACTCTAATTTTCTGTTGGAACAACACATGCAGAATTTTTTTACAAGCACTCTCCCAGTACTCAAGTCCACCTCCATTTTATCCGTAAGTTCATAATTTCCCCGCTAGTAGCGTGACGATTGAAAAAAGTAATGGTGGTCTGCATCAGAACTGAACGTGTCTTTGCTGCTTCCCTTATGAAGAAACCCTGTCTGCTAGAGATGTACAGCAATATTTTCGTTTGAAATTTGCAAAGAACTCTCCCAGCAATGTAGTACTTGCCGTGTAGGGTCTGAAGTTTACCTGGATCGAGTGTGTAATTTGTAGGAATCCTCGTCAATTTAGACCGTCATTGCGAGAATAAGTGGAATAAACTGTAAAGGATGATTTAGAAAGCCAACGCGCAGAGCGAGTCGTGAAGTAGAATTGAAAAGAAGCATTACTCACGACATGTTACAGTGATGGCTGAAGTTTATGCGTAAAAGTTTGTTACTGCAAGATCTGTAGGAAGGTGACAAAGGAAAAGGTACGATTTTGGGGATCATCTGAACAAAATATGTTGCATTTAATAGGATACATTGCATTGAACAATGATAAATTTCTGGAAAAGTTGATCTTCAGTGACAATACCGTATTTCGCCTAGATGATGAAGTTAACAGACATAACACCTCTATGTACTAGGACAGAAGGTACGGGAGTAGCATAGACGGTACAGCGACTTGCTTACGGGCTGGACGGTCTGGATTTCGAATCCCGGCAGAAGTGAGATATTTTTCTCTGCTCTAAACGACACAGCCCCCTCTATACATCCTAGACAATGGGTGCCGAGTTCCTTTCTCGGGGTAAAGTTGCTGATGTTAAGAGTGAGAGGAGTTGTACTTTTACTCCCCCTATACGTTATACTTTGTGTGGGAACACAATCCCCGAGAGCAGTTTTTGGACAGCAACGCAACTATCCGAAGGTTAACGTGTTTTGAATTATGGTTGAATGGAAAACTCCTTTTGTGGGACAACGATGTTTGATAATGAAATCTCCTGGATCTAAGGCAGAAAAATGTCGATTTAACTAATCTGGTTTAGGATAAGAACCAACTCTAAGTTCTTAATGGGAATTTCGAATTCCACAATGTCAAAATCTTACAAGTAAAGCAACACTTAGATTTTCATGAAGATGCGTTTTCGATAACCAGATTACACGTAGAGAAAATCGTTTGCCCTGTTTCTTCGTATATACATTGTAGTAAAAAATTTGCATGTCTTAGTGAGAAATATCCTATTAAATTCCTTTTTGGGATAAAAGTTTTTAAACAAAACTTGTAAATTCCCAGTATAAAAGTGGTATTATACTGGACCGATCGCAATGGTGTTGTTATAGCGGACGGACTGCTATGTTGTTACAGTGAACCGATTCTAATGGTGTTATATTGAACTATCTGTAATGGTGTTGTTATATTTAACAGAGTGCAATAGTGGACGGACTGTAATAGTGTAATTGTTTCGTTATATTTAACCGAAATTAATAGTGTTGTTTTATGGACCTATTGAAAAACGTTTATAGTGGACCGACTGTAATGTTGTTGTTATAGTGAACCGATTTTAATGGTGTTTTAATAGTGGATCGATTGCAATGGTGTTGTTATATTAGACAGGCTGTAATGGTGTTGTTATAGTGGACCGATTGTAATGGTGTTATAGTGGACTGACTGTAATGGTGTTATAATAGTGGACAGACTCTAATGGTGTTATAGGGGACCGACCGCAATGGTGCTATGGTGGACCGACTGTAATGGTGTTGTTATTGTGGGCCGACTGTAATGGTGTTGTTTTAGTGGACAGATTGTAATGGTGTTATAGTGGACCGACTGGAATGGTGTTGTTATAGTGGACAGACTGCAATGGTGTTATAGTGGACCGACTGTAATGGTGCTATAGTGGACCGACTGTAATGGTGTTATAGTGGACCGACTGTAATGGTGCTATGGTGGACCGACTGTAATGGTGTTGTTATAGTGGACAGATTGTAATGTTGTTATAGTGGACAGACTGTAATGGTGTTGTTATATTTAACCGATTGTAATGGCGTTCTTATATCGAACCGAAAGTAACGGTGTTTTTATATTTAACAGATTGCAGTGGTGTTGTTATAGTGGACCGATTACAATGGTGGTGTTGTAATGAACTGATTGTAAGGGTTGTGTTATAGTGGACCGATTCCAATGGTGTTATAGTGGACCGACTGTAAAGTTGTTGTTACATTGAACCGACTGTAATGGTGTTGTTACAGTGGACCGATTGTAATGGTGTTGTTACAGTGGACCGACTGTAATGGTGTTGTTACAGTGGACCGACTGTAATGGTGTTGTTACAGTGGAACGACTGTAATGGTGTTGTTACAGTGGACCGACTGTAAAGTTGTTGTTACATTGAACCGACTGTAATGTGTTGTTACAATGGACCGGTTGTAATGGTGTTGTTACAGTGGACCGAATGTAAAGTTGTTGTTACATTGAACCGACTGTAATGTGTTGTTACAGTGGACCGACTGTAAAGTTGTTGTTACATTGAACCGACTGTAATGGTGTTGTTACAGTGGACCGAATGTAAAGTTTTTGTTACATTGAACCGACTGTAATGGTGTTGTTACAGTGGACCGACTGTAAAGTTGTTGTTACATTGAACCGACTGTAATGGTGTTGTTACAGTGGACAGACTGTAAAGTTGTTGTTACATTGAACCGACTGTAATGGTGTTGTTACATTGAACCGACTGTAATGGTGTTGTTACAGTGGACCGACTGTAAAGTTGTTGTTACATTGAACCGACTGTAATGTGTTGTTACAGTGGACCGGTTGTAATGGTGTTGTTACAGTGGACCGAATGTAAAGTTGTTGTTACATTGAACCGACTGTAATGATGTTGTTACAGTGGACCGACTGTAATGGTGTTGTTACAGTGGACCGACTGTAAAGTTGTTGTTAAATTGAACCGACTGTAATGGTGTTGTTACATTGAACCGACTGTAATGGTGTTGTTACAGTGGACCGACTATAATGGTGTTGTTACAGTGGCCCGACTGTAATGGTGTTTTTACAGTGGAACGAATGAAATGGTGTTGTTACAGTGGTCCGACTGTAATGGTGTTGTTACAGTGGACCGACTATACCGATATTGCTATGGACCGACTGCAGTGTTGGTATTAATAGCGAACCAAATGGAATTATATTATTTTTGGCCAACTCGAAAATAAATGTGCGGAGAGAAAGAAGATCCTGCGTATTGTATAATTTTAACACTGAACCTTGAAGATTCTTCCAACGAAATTTCAATTTCAGGGAAATTATTAGCCCATATTGTTGTTTGCTGTGGAATTTGCCCACAGTTCACTATACTCTACACAGCTCGCTGTTACATATAGCGGTCCTAATCATCCGGAGATTAGTTTGTTTCACTTGTATTTCTGCTCCAAGTACGAGTCATTTAGCATTTACACCGGATATCCTGGAAATGCTCCTAAAACAGTGCGTCGTTAAACAATCACAAAAATCATCATAATGATATGGAACAAATTATAAAGACTATAATAGTTTATTCGTGAGTTTAAACATGACATTTGAAGGGAAATTTACCTTTAGATATTATAAAGTTGGTTGCACTGAATGAGTGCTAACGACATGTCGCATTAACTCTGGATGAAGGTCAGAGTTTAGCGCCAAGTACTGGCGCGAGGGGAGTTTATAATTATGTAACACTGGCTGCAGAAGCCGTTATTTTCACCGGCAGCATATATGTGTAAAACATTTGCCTACAGCTATTGTTTGGTTCGCAGGGAAAGGTGCGTGAATCGGATTCTCATACGTTTAGCTTACTTCCCTTCCTAGGGAAAAGATAATTTTGTTTTTTGTTTGTGTCTATCTGTCTGTCTGTTTCTCTTAATAACTTTTCACCCAGCTGTCCGATTTTAATTAAATTTGTCACGAAAGCTTTCCACTGGGGTGTCATTCCTTAGCAGTTTTTCTGTATAGTACCCATCGTCTGATATTCCACAACAAAACTGAGTTTCTGAAAGTGTGCCTGTTTCTTTCCTCATGCAAATGCTAGGAAGCGCTTAATAAGTATGACATTAGCCCCTTCTGCTGAACTCATCTGAGTAGTTGCATCTCAGAAGGATAAGAAAAACGGATACAGTTTCCGAATATCTTGTCGTTTGAGCACTATACCGTGGGGAGTTCCCAAGTACTAAGTAATCGTGAGAAGCCGTCAGAGCTGACTTGGAGGTAGTGCCACCTCCGTCGTTTGTTATTAGGGAATTTTCTGAATAATAAACCTTACTAAAATTAAGATAATTTCAGTCGAGACTTGAAGAAGAATAATCCTGGGTCAGCATTTGAGGACTGAGTCAGTGGATCCCTCCGAAAGCTGGTAGTCAGCTGCTGGAATGCTCTATGCCGTACTTCAGAAGGCTGCAACATACATGGCCAGAGCCATGAAAACTCAAAAAATTATACGATAAATTTAAGGTCTTCAGGTCACCCACGTAGGGAAAATATGTCATGAAATGAGCACTAGAAAGTATTAAAACTAACGGTAGAATTGAGACGTTACTAGAACTGAAAGGAATGTGGAGACAGCTGAGATTTGAGTGGCGCGAGTTGTGGTGCAAGTGAGTGTGGAATTATGCAGCTGCTGCATTACTTTTCATTGCAGTTTACTATAATATGGCAACTGGTTTTCTTGTGTGTACAGTTTGAATGAAAGTTGAAAGTGGGTAATCTTGGTAGAGGACATCCCGTTGTGTTAAAGTACAGTATTAAAATGAAATAAAACATGTACTTCCTCTGACACAACTCTCTCTTTATTTTATGATTTCAAATGTTGGCTACTCGTTTCGGCCTGAATAGGCCATCATCAGGCCAAATATTTATAAAAACTTAAAAATGCTGGTGCATATTTGGCCTGATGATGGCCTAGTCAGGTCGAAACTAGTAGCCAATATTTGAAATAAGGTAAAAAGAAAGTTGTGTCAGACGGAGAATATATTTTATTTTATTTTAATATTGAAAGTGGGTAGTAGGTGCTGCCAATTTACATGCATACATACATGCGAACCTTATTCTCCGATATTCGGCGTCACCAGTTTTCGGCAGATGGGTAGTAACCATTTTCGTCCAACTTCACATTTGAAGCTATATACCTACTTACTTCAGAAGTGTATTCGTACACCATGCTGCGTGTCTTCTACCAGAATACTTCTAATTCAGTAGAAATTTCCCTGACGTGAAATCACGAATTTTATCGGGAAAGTGAGGACTAAGAGGAAGACAAAGGAGCTACTGAAGTGAAGGTTTTGAGGTCGGCATAGGTAATAGATTGCGTATTGTCTGGGGATCAGTATGTGGAAGAAGAGAGAAATTCCGATATAGGAAGAGAAGAGGAAGCAAGTGGAACAGGCGAAGTAAATGAAGTGATGAAAGAAACGAAGAGAAAAGTAGTAAAGGAAATGAAAAGATGGAGGATGATGAATAGAGATGAGATAGAAGAAAAATGAGGAGGAAAAGGAAATGAAGAACGGGAAGGAAGAGTGAAATGCATGTTCCGATAGCTGTGTGAACACACTGTGCACGGAATAACGGATCTCTTTGCTGCCATGTTCATGACAGCCAGCAGAAAACAGGAATATTGCCTTACCTGTAGACGATTACTTCCACAGTCTCTATTTACCTTTCAGACATATTTCCCATCATGGGTTGTTTCCCAAGTTTCTCATCGACAAGGAAAACAAAACACGCACGAAGCGTCGTATCAATAGTTTCATGCGAATTTCTCTTCCGTTTTCAGGCGCGTCTGTCCGTCCATCTGGCCTTCTGCAGTTGCAGTGCAAAAGCAATAATTATTACATATTCTGAGTTTATGTTTGTATGCAACGCGCATGTGCCATATTATATTGTCATCTGTGGCCCGACTGACTCTGCCATATCCTGCCGTTTATCTCATAAACAGCAGGATTCTTCAGGAAAATTGTTGTACATAAAATGCGTGTGGGATTTTCTCAGCTGTGCTAGTCTGAAACATTTCTCATTCTAAAAAGAATTCGGCGAGATATTATCAAGATGTACATAGATCTTCCTGTGAAGTGCTCTTTATTCTTGTCAGGTTGTAATGAATCTTGCAAGTTTTCGACATATTATCGCAAAAATATTAAAATATCAAATTTCATTAAAACTTCGTGCAGTGGGAGCCGAGTTATTTCATGCGGAACTATGGAGAGACAGACAGGACGAAGCTAATAGTCGCTTATCGCAATTTTGCCATAAGCGCCTAAGAAAGTGCTCCCATTAGTATGTAGTGTCTGCTGAAGAGTTCTGCGACTGTATGCTCAGTCTGCCTTTAAAAACGATGTGACCTTGCACGATGATAGGCCGTGGTTCAGTATAGACGCTGGATCCTGTTGCTGTCTTATATTCAGACCTAAAGGGTTTTGTTTTTAAGTGAAGCAAAGTATTGGATACATGTAAAGAGTTTATCGACGATTTCTAAAAAACACCTTTAAAGCAACATAGAATTTGAGCAAAATTTCTGTACAGAACAAGTGAAGGTGTTAAAGATACTTGCAGTTACTTAAAAGTGGCGTTCGGCAGGGAGATACGAACCCGCTGAACAGCCTCTGGATCTTACTGAAAGTGGCCGGAATTGCGAGTAGGCGACCATCTTTCCGGCCGCCCTTCCACGTTATCAAACTGATGAAGAAATCTACACAGTAAATGCCTTGGTGCTTTCAGATCGAGATTAACAACAAGAGAGATGGCGGACAGCGTAGTAATATAAGTGGGATTGTGATTCACAATTTTTAGCGAAAATTTTGTTATGAAGCCTCCCTCCTCAGAATCCATTCCTCGACTCCCCGCAGTTGCGCAAACAGGAAACCGACTGAACGTATTCACAAGCGTTTTGCAACAATTTGACGCGGATGGAAGCTTCAATTATTATCGGCTACGTAATCGAACACTGATTGGATTCGAATGCTCACACCCATCATGATAACGAGGAAACTTTTTTATCTTTTTTTGTCCACACTCTACTTAAGGAAGAAATTTCTGACCCCGACCTTCTAATAGTTCACTGTTGTACCTCCGGCCCGTGACAGCTATAGCATTCATTACAAAAGCCGGAATTTCGGAAGTTTCTTTTGACATTGTTATTTTGCTTTAAGAATTTATAGGTTTAATCTCAGAACTGAGAAATACGTGACTTTCTGCCTATAATTTCCGTGGGTGTTTTGTTTCCACGAAATAGTTAGCTAAAATGTAAATAACGGAATTAGGTAAGCCTCTTTTTTATGGTGGGGGACATCGGTCAATCAACGAAAGTGGAACCTCTTTCGTTGCCCGACCAATTACAGGAGTCAAAAATATATAGAATGTGTCACCCTCGAAAACAAGACAAATAGGAAAAAACAGGGAAATCAGAAACGTAGACAAGAGGAGATGGAATGCAGGGAAAGTCGAACAAAGGTGGCAAACGGGTAATCGGAGATTTATCGGCCTATCGGTAATTAGAAACAGTGGTCAGACACTAGGGTATACTGTAGTCCGAGAGTGCGGAGATCTGACACCTTATTCACGATGTAAAAATGTACATATAAATTACCAATAAATGCAAAGTGCTAATGCGTGGTGCTATCTGTAGTGTTGTCTTTTATGACGACATCGACAAGGCTGGACGAAACACCCCTTTATGACCCTGACAGCATTTCTCATGCTTCACGTCGGAGCTTTGCCTTGCTTCTGATTTCTCCCCTCCACCCACAGAAGTTTAATGTGGGAAGTCAGCAATCTGTCACGCCGTTGTGGGTGCAAGAAGAGCCACCGCGGACGACGACATTCATGACACGTCGTTCTATGGATACGATGTCGAAGCGAAGCAGCAATCTTCACAGTCGAACTCAAAATCATTCCAAAGGCAGAAGAAGGTGCCGCAGAGCGTATCAATTGGAAAAATAATACTCACTGTTTTCTTCGACTATCGAGGTGTGCTGCATTGTGGGTTCGTTCCTAGAGGTCAGAGAATGAATCAGGAATACTGCCTGTCCGTTTCACGCCTTCTACGAGAAACGGCGTGTAAGAAACAACGGAAAATTAGGCGGCAACATAGCTCGTTCCTCAGCCACAACGATCCCACAAACACGGCGCTTCTCGTCCAAGCTTTTTTCGCGAAAAATAGACCATTGTTTCCTCAGTCATCCTACTATCTTGATGTGTCCCCAGCCTACTTCTTCCTCTTCCCAAAATTTAGAGTTATTTTAGAAGAACGTGGATCTTTTTAGTAGAGTAAATTCAAGAAAAACCCCTGGAACAGCTAACACAAACTTCTTCAAAATATTTTGTGGAATGCCGAAAAAAAGTAGATTCTGCATGTGAAAATATATTTAAATTCTCTAAGGCCAAATTTTACACCTTTTTTATTTTAATATTTAGATTTGGCGGTATTTTATTCATTCATTCTTTCACACGTTACTTAGTAACCTGAAGCCTGAAGTAACTCTAAATATTACTTAAAAATTTAGTTCCTACATCATAGTACACACTTTGTGTCTCCACTGAAAACCACACAGGTTAATGCTGTCTGATGTGAGATACATATCAGGCATGAGCTATTCTGAAGGAAAATGCAGAGCTATGCACTTTTAATGCAGGTTGTACGGATAACAACTGCCGCGCTGTAAAGCATTACTTACTTGACTGATCCTGAATTCAGAAGAATGGAATCGTACTGAAGAGCTTGCCACTCGCATTACCTTCATGTCATGCTGACTAAATGACATTACAAGTGCAGCAACTGTCCCGCATGTCTTCAGTTTAAAAAAAAAACAGTTCATAAGTAAAATAACGGGTACATTAAGAAGGAAGTCTGTTAAAGTAAACTGGCATTTTGTTGTGTGTTTGCGTTGAGTTGTGTAGTGTTGGGCAAATAGTGGCCGTTGGCGGTGACGGTGAGGATTTCAGTCAATGCGCCTCATCCAACAGGTGGTATGTTAAAACGATCTATCGAAATATTATCTCAGTAACGGTAGTTTAGCTACCGGCTGTTATGAAATTCCGTTCGTTATGACAAAACTCGCAACCGAGTTCTCATGCATGCATATATACACATACATATATATTCTGAAGTCATGGTCTAGCTGTGGAGGTCATCAGCCCAATTTCTGACTTCTACAGCCTTTTGATACACAACGACTACGCTTTGTGTAAGACGACGAAAACGCTAAGAATGTGAAGAGGATAGTGGTGAGAATGATTTGTATGTAAAGAGGAATCACATAGTTATTAGGATGTTTATGATGCTTGGAATAAAGAATGTGTTAGTGTTAACGAGGAGGTAGATGATGAAGAGTGTATCCTGATGATTTAGTATAATGGGAGGAAGATAATTATGACGAGAGTGACAATTATTTGGATGATGATAATGGAGATTAACATGACGAGAATAAGAATGGAGATGATAGTGAAGAGCGTGTATGATTTTGCGATGAGAGTGGGAATGATTTGGATAATAGTAATGTAGATGTTAAGAGTTACAAGGAGAACATGAAAGGGAAGGAAAATGACAGTTATAACGAACTAGGAATGACGAAGACGCTGATGACGGTGATGATGATGATGATTGAGTGGTATAATGATAATTAAGAGTGTGAGAAGTGTGGGTGAAATAAGGAGAGAGATAATAAAGTAATAATGCAACGATGAGAATTCGAATGATGGCGATGGAAAAGCGAGTGAGGGTGATGAAGCAGAGAATGGGAATATTCATGTCGGCGGAGAAAGATTGTGGTGGTATTGATGTTAGAAAGATGATGAAGAGAGTGGAAATGATTTTCACGAAGATTGCAAATGTTCAGCAGTATTTTGTTCAGATATCTTGTACGGAATTTCAGCCGAATTTGACCCAAATTATGAAATATGAATATTAAGGAGAGATAAAATTTTACGCCCGCAAGTAAAAAAAGTATGGCTTTCACAATGCTGATTGCTATGCAACACATAGCCATACAGTAAATTCTGTAGACATCGCCTGTACCTAAAATGCTCCAAATCAGACTTAGGGAGTGTAATGAGTAGTAAAATTACCTGGTGCCCTTAAGTAAAATACATTTTTTACTGTATTAATCTTCGCTAAACTCACATTTAATAAACGGAATTACGAGGAGATTTTGTATGAAATTTATCGCAAGTCTTTCAGGAAATAGGGAAAACACGGGTAGCAATTAATTTACCCTCTTAAATGAAGCATAAGTTTCACTGCGCCCATTTTTACAAAACCAAAAGTGCTGTGCAAACTTTTGTTTAAAAAAACTTCTGGGACGAATGCAATGAACTGTTTATACACTGATAATAGATGTCACATACAGAGGAACTCTGTTCTTAAAAACACCCAACAAGAAACATCTTTTTGCAAGTTGTGGTGTCGACAGCATTTTTCCGAAATGTGTTGCTGACCCGGAAGCACCTATGGCAGCGGGAAATTGGGCAATACTGTTTACGTTACAATAGGTTGTGGCATGTTCCATTACACAGAAATGCACCGGTGGGTCAGACTGCCACGTAGCTTCCTCGATCGGTAGTTTATGGCACTGATTGAATTGCTTGCTGTAATTTGAAATCAATCGATACGAAATAAGCTTCACTGACCGATGGAAGCCAAATTACTTTTCTCTCTCCCCGGATTCAAGACACCTGACTTCTTGGCATGTAACCTGTAGCAATCGATAAAACCGTGCTCGCACGCACACACACACACACA
>JGI20166J26741_11541252_pt1 | contig 12243 bp, 6 predicted proteins | sample TergutCu122P5_FD_26741 | JGI IMG/M metagenome (IMG submission 26741) | reverse complement strand
GGTGACTACAGTGAAGGACAGTAAAACTTCGAAACATGTATCTATTTTGTATCAATTGTAAATAAATAGTTGCCACTATTAAAGTTCCAACCCTCGTACTCAAATATAATCTCGTAAAAAGACTGATAATTGGATACAGACGTTGTGGAGGAGCTTACGGATTTACTATTTTTTTCAAGTTTAATGACTCTTCACTATTTTATGCTATACGTACAACATATATTAGAGTGAATTTATTTCCCCGTGTAAACTAGGATTCGTAACGGTTTCTCGGCCTGAAACTGGAATTGCTCAATAATATTTTATGGCAATGTGACTGAAAAACAGAAATGTATAAGGACGCTTTTTGGAAGTCTTGTGCCTTAAGTCTACAATAATATGTGAAAAGATGTATGGGTTCCATTGAAACGTCTGATTACGGAATTAGGACTATAGAAGTGAAGCTTTATTGTGAATGAATATGGCTGAATATCAGAAACAGCCAAATTTTCAGACGTTTCCTGCAATGAATTAAAAAAACCTTATCGAAATTTTACCGTTTACATGGGTAAGGGTAAACTAGGCATCTTAAAGGATCAATATGAAAGTATATTTGAATTGGGTAATAAAGTGCCCAATGTCGAATCGTGAGCGAATATGTCACCTGTTTAAGCACACATAATAGAATTCTAACAGAAAAATAGGTGTGTCTTCCACACACGATGTTCTTTTTTTGACTTACTAAAGAGAGTTTCAGACATAATATATTTTTAAAAAGAATAGGGAACTAACATAGACCCTGCCAGCAAAATTCTGAGCTTTTGAAAAGAAGCATGTAGTACACACTCCTATTAATTCACTAACGTGCTTTAAAAACCAACGATTCCATTTATTTTATTGAGTCCGAAAAGAAAACTCTTTTTTTACCCTCTTATTTTCATTACCTACCCAATAGGAGTTTATTATTAAACTTATTTCATCTGTCTCAAACCAAAACAACGAAATTATGCTGTTACTCAGATTCTCAGAAATTTCGTGATAAAATTTAAAGCCTTAATAAAGGTAATAATACAATTATTTATTTTTATTTACTTGTGCTACTTTAGTTCAAAAAATAATTGCCCTCCCTCACGAGAACACAGAAACACAAACGTGCGAATAAGTTACTTGGAACATCTAAAAGTTAAAACTTTTGTAGCATTAGTAGAGTACTCCAAGACATATCCAAGGGTTCGCGAAATTAAGTCAAGAACACAAGGCAAGCTACATCTTCTGAAAGAGATGTATAAGCTTCTTATCACCTCCGCAAAGTCTGTGAAAAATGTTTTTTCTGTGAAAATAATTACTGAAAATAAATGTTGAGTAAAATCTCTTGAAAAGAAACCTGCTCTAAAGTCTGTACATGTAAATGTTTCTTTTGTATGTTCTCTATAGCGAATGGTCTAAAACATGGTGATGTTTTTTCACCCTCTGTTCTTCATTCAGCTTTACATTAGCACATTAAATCGTGTTCGCTCTACTCAAAAGCTTTTCAAATATAATGAAACAGTACACATCCCTTTCTGTTTTAGAAATGTGAGTTCATCACACGAGCAAATAAATAAAAGTATAGCAATCTTTGTATCTAATCAGAATTCCATTAAGTCGCATGAGAGCCTTGAAGTGAAGTCTCGCCCGCATCGTACCGTACAACTAGATGTGATTGTGATCACTCTATCAGTTCCGAAGCCTTTCACAAGAGAACAGACTCTTTGTACTTATTGCTGGACAATAACCAGAGATATAGTAGTAAATTTTTTTCACATTTCATAGGTAACTTCAGAGTTGGGAAAATCAGTCTGACGGAGAGAAGCTTTCGCCTATGTTTCATTATTTCCAGGCACATTGAAGCAGGAAAAGGACAGTTACTTTTAAAATACAGAACTTTGCGAAGTGCTAAAATTTTGTGATCTTAAGTGGAATGTCAAAGCACAATTGTAGAAATCACAAGGAGGATTAAATGTAGATGATATTAAGAAGAATTCATGACAAGGACCTTTGCATGTTTATTCTTGGCCTTACTTTGTGTCAGTTACATGAAACAGTATGCGATGATTTATGTAGCCGATATATCAGAGGTGGTCGATATTAACGAGGCAGAAAAAGTATGTGCGATGTGACACAGTGGTGCCTTCGGATCTTTTCATACTGAGGCGTCCACATAATTCGTCTTGTCCGAATACTTTTGTTCCCATGCACACAAAATGCTCTTATTATACAAGATGGCGCAAGAAAAACCGGCCAGCCGTTTCGTAGACCAACGTGGGCGTAGGTCTCGGACTCTGTACAGGAAATAAACAAATGCAAATGCAAAGTACTTACTGGTTAGAGAAGGTGCTGAAAATGATCTCCTTGTACGTCAGTGCACTTTTGTGTACGCTGAAGCATATTGTCATACACGCGATGCAACTCAGCGGTGTCAATTCGGAGAATTGACACCGCTGAGTTGCATCGCGTCTATGACAATATGCTGCAACGTGCACAAAACTACATTGACGTACAAGGAGATCATTTTCCGCACCTTCTCTAACCAGTATGTACTTTGCATTTGCATTTGTTTATTTCCTGTACAGAGTCCGAGACCTACGCCCACGTTGGTCTACGAGACGGCGGGCCGGTTTTTCGTGCGCCATTCTGTATTTGTGTATCCTCTAACTAAGAAAAACACACTTGTAAGAGAAATAAGAAGGAATATCAGTGACATTTTAATTAATGTCACAGCCTCGCTGTGAAAGCAGGATGCACCACTAACAGAGTAATGAATTCTCGGTTTAGAGCCAACTGAAATAATTCCGTGTTCGTTTCCTAGAAACATTGTGGAGATTAATGAAATTACACACACTTAAAGCGGTCTGTCTTTTACTCTAATATAAATTGCACTGGATAATAAAATAATTTTTTCTACACAAACTACGGTAGGTTATCACAATATTATTTTTGCGCCGAATTCAAATATGTTGTTAGGGTCTTTCTATAAGACGAGGATTTTAAGAGACGCGCAGTGGAAATTTGAAGAAACCCAGTATTTACCTTGCATTACAGACACTATATACTATACCTAAAATGTAATAGTGGATAAATTGCTGATATATTTTGCCCGCGGAACATCTCTTCTAAGTATCCAGCAATAATCAGCCAACATACTGGGACCCCATTTGTCTTGGTACCGCTTTTTCCCGGTGGAAATATCCTGGCGCAATCGCTCTCCTTGCTCGTCGTTCACTGCCCCTTGATTTTGTGGAAAAATTTCTAAGTGAGGGTCTAAGAAATCCACCTTTAAAGGCACATTACACCCCGTCGCTTTGTAGGACTATACAAGATCAGCCACCATAACGCGATAGTTTTCTGCCTTATAAGATTCCCAAAATATTGGTAGTGAAGTTTATGGAAAACTTCCATGCTGCTTTTTCCACTTCACTTAGCTGATGTTCAAATTTTAAGTCCTGTATTAACTGTCTTATTTGAGTTCAAACGAATACGCCTTCTTTTGTTAGCATTAATTATCCGGGAAAACTTATTTTTTTAAATACATAAATCCAGCGCTTTTTATCCATGATCCATGACGACATTTTCATGAGGCCGAGTTTGATGTACAATGGAGGTAAATAAACTTTTTTTACGGTTGTTTAATATAGAGTATTTAAACGAGTCTCATTCAGGCCACTGTTTTTGGATGTAATGATTTTTCTTACCCTACTATCCACACACACAGAAATCAACAAAGCTTTGTGTAGCCAAGCTGCAAACCAAGTAAGGCAGCAATGAACTTTAAATCCCCACATATATTCCAAATATATTTTTCACGCTGGATCTTTTCCAAAAGTGGTTCCATATTTTCATAGGACTCTTTCATGCTAGCGGCATGGGCTACGGATACAGACGGGAATTTAATCCCATTACTTAGAAGAACAGATTTAAGCCAACTCTTGAAGTGTCAGTAAACAAAGTCAGTCAGCTGGAATATATTGTTGCCCAAGACCCTCTATAACACAGCCAACATAATTACAAAATACCAGATCGTTTACTTGAGAGAAAAATTCTTTGAATTAATTTTGGCGATTTTTGTAGAAACACCTTTCAATATCATGATTCAGAATATTCCACCATTATAGTCTGAAACCTAAAACATCAGCTTGTTTTTCAGTCAAATATAAATCAAGGACAAGGTCGTTAAGATCTCCTTGTGTCAATAAATGGGGTACAGATGAGGAAACGCTTGCCGCAAATGTCCGATTGCAGTTGACATTTTCCCCTTCTTGCTGCTCATTATCCTTATCAGAAACAAGAATTATCATCGCTAAAATTCTTGTGGGTTTGGTACAGGCAATTTTTCACTGTGTGCGAGAGACCTCATTGCAGATAGCAAATCCGGATATTTCAGTGTGTTTGTATTTGGAGTTGATCCTTTTTATATTTGTAAAACACAAGTAACAAAACTTGAGAAGTCTCTTAGTTCGTTCCAAACCACGCGAAGGGCGAAAGGCAGTTGGTGCGAACTATTTATCCATCCTGGGATAAGCCTCACACACATTACATAACAAACATAGGGGGATTAACTTTTATCATTTTCATTCACTTTATCCTAAAATAAAACTCATAACATTTCTTAATGAACGGGGTAAAATTAGAGTGCAAGTTGAATACAAAACTTGTCATACTTTTCATGAAACTCAAATTGAAGATCAGGCGGTTTGCAGATTATGTCTGCAATAAATGAATGTGAAGGCCACTGAGGTATGTAAAATCCCAAAGAACACATTTGGAAAATATGTTTGTCCATGTGTACCCCAATTTTCAGTTGACCACTCATGTTATTTCTGTTTTCAGGTGCTCTGCATCATCATCTTGTTGATTCTAGTGTAAGTACAGCATTGTCTAAGCTTTCTTCTGAGCAGAATGTTATCGGTATCAGTGATCAGATAACTCGACTCATCACTATGCTTGATTACGGCTGAACATGCATGGAGTTTGTATCATATTCAATTATTTGCTCCACTGTTAATATGATTCTTTAATCTTTTTTGATCTCATTATATCAATGTTTCCAGCATCTCCTCATTTCAGAGTTGTCTTTTAATGATGTCTTGCTTATATGGGACATTTTAAAAGCAATTTTCCATGTTCCTAAACCTAGGCATATTATTTCTTAATTAACTTCTTTACATATTTGTAAAATAATTTATTTCAGTATTGGTAATTATGAACTTAAATTTCTGCATAATGTATAAACAATTATACTGCTTTTATAGCTCAATATAGCATTTACATGTCATTATCAATTTTATATTAAGATGTTAGTTTTATGTGTTTATCAACATGTAAAAGAGGAGACACCATTGATAAATAAGTAGATCTTGATCCTTGTAAATAATGACAGGAAAATAGAGAATTTGGCTGTTTGATTGAAGTGTAGCCAATCACCTGAACTTGTTCTGTGCCATTTCTGTATGTTGGGTCATATGGCACAGAACAATGGCAGTTTGTACTGGGAGCAGACAAATTATCCTTTAATGTCTACTGAAGGTTCTCTGAAGTAAGTGAGATTTCATAGGAAGTTGCTTGACTCAGTCAAGCAACTTCCTTCATACCGTACACGTAGTGCCACGTTGCCGCTCTCCGAACCCCGGTCTACCACAACAACAGGATACCATATGCTGTAAAAATCTCAGTCTTACGCTCCTGAAGATGGGCAAAAGATTGCCCGAAACATGTTGAGCTGATCTTAGAGATCAATGAACTGTTATTGTTGCATCTAGTTGGTTCTTCTATATTACTTTACCTACATTGATGACGCACGGTCCAACACAAATCAAAAGTTTCAAACTGTATTGAATTTAAAAATGAAGAGAATTTTAAAATTATCCTCTACTCGACAAACAGCACAAGAACAGAGAGCATACGAACTAGAATTTAAGGATCATTATTAACCACTGAAAGGGCTGCTGCACAAATACAGGAAAATAAATGATAATTTTAGAACGTTTTGTATTTGTAATTAAAAATTTATTCAAACAATGTCGTTCTGGGTAAAAAATTACAAATTTTTTAGACAAATGTAGACTTTCAGGAACGGAATTAACAGAAATTTATCGACACAAGTTTTAAAATCACTTGAAAACATTTTCTGGACACGTACCACGATTTCAATCACGAGAGCTCCATAAAACATGATTATGTTAAAGGTACATGAAATTTTGTTTTTCAGATGAAATTGCCACTGCCTACGCAATAATAAAGTGTATTTTTAAAGGTAACTTGTGAAGCTTCGGAGAAAAATACAGTTGCATCTTCTATTCTGAGGACAATGGCAACCATTTTCTGAGAAACATCAGAAAACACATATCCACCTTTACATTTCCATCACACAAAAACTACGTTTTTAATCTTCACTTTCACGAAACCTAACACTTCAATTTTATTTTCATTATACAGGAAATTTTGTGTGACAGCTTACAGCATCGAAATGTACGCGGATTAGCCTGGTCCATTTTCCTCGTATCTTTTATCACATATTCGATATTCATTTTTGGGTGTGTGTTTAAATATAGATACATTATTCGTTTAAATTCTATATTATAGCCGTACGTGACAAATTTATCCTATGTTTCGAAGTTAATTAACCTCTACAGTTGATGCAATATTTTCCACCAAACTAGGAGCCAAGAAACCGTTTTATGAATCATAAACGAAGAAGTAAATAAAACAAAAATTCCTCGGAGAAAGAAGCTCATGAAATGTGGGAGTGCAAACAGATCTTGGAGAGAAAAGAGAAATTATACAGAAGTACTTATAGGACGGGAACAAAATTTGCATTAGATTGGCATTGTTCCTTCATAATTAGGGAGAAGAAAATAAGAGAAATTTACTTCATTATTCATGCAAGGTTAGTAGAAAGTGACTTGTTTGAAGAAAAACGATTTTATAAAAGATAATTGTCTACTTAAATACGACAAACAGACATTTGCACTTTACTGATAGCTTCACATGTGCATGTAAAGTTGTCTGTCACCGTAAGAAGAACATATGTTGATGATTTTTGAAAAAATTATAAAGAGTATTTGGATCATTCAGAATGAAGTGTTCAGATTCTGGAGAACATCGTGTAACGAGGAGCTTCGCAATTTTTACCCACTACAATATATTATTAAATTTGTAAAGAAAATCCATGCAACACCATTCTGCTTGCAAAACTAATAGTTGCTCAACTATTCAAGACTTTATATCTTTTACTGGGTCCGGGGTTTCATTTGCATATTCAAAATCTCTCCAACTGACCTAGTCCCGAGCCAGATGAATCCTAATCATGTCTTCATACTATTGTTTCTCCCTTCTGCGCCTAGGGTAAGATTTTCCTACTAAAATTATGCACTCTAATTGTACTCGTGCGAAAAGTTCGCACGGATAAAAATAAAATATTTAATAAAAAAAATGTATTTGTATTTTTGAATCTTTGGAGCACTTATCGATATGCAGTGTTTGACATTATCAATCTATATCAATTTATAATTTTCTATAAATTGACAATGAAGACGACTATAACGAATTTAATGCTTAAAGGATCTTAATAAAGAAACGTTACAGTCTGGACTTACTACTGCTTAGTGCTGAGTAATTTCTTTCTTTATTTCTTAAAAAAATAAACCGTGCTTGCAACAGTGGTAATTATAAATAACACCTGCTGTTATATTTACAAGCGGCATTTTGTCCACACAATGCATTTATGGTTCTTATTGGTCATGCAATCAAGAGCGATTATTTACATGGGCAGATTTAATGGACATGATGTTCATTGCGTTGATCGGTAGATAGCTGTTGACGTTTCGGAACATTCTGTCCGCCCCAAACCTATCAACACTGCACAACAACAAAGAAGAGCAAAACCTTATTTAAACTGAGGTGGAAGCTTGAAATAACGCGTGACGTGCTTTCACTTTGTGATAGAAAATGAGTTCTGTGTAAAATTTCAACGAATTGTATACACGAAACAAACAAGATAAGGCATAATCACCGTTGTCAAGTCCGAATTGACAGAGGCCAGGAGTGCACTAATCCCGTACGCCAAGTCGCCTCAACGACTAAATATTTTATGGAAGATCCTAATATTTTGGGGTCCTCAGAGTGGAACTTCCGAATGTTAACAACATGGCATGTAGAATTTTGAGGTGGTTCCATAAAGTTTGGAAAATTTTTGCACTCCTGTATGTTTGTGCTCATTTGCCAACATAAAGAGCACTAATTTGCTTAAACTTCTCCGAATGTTCATATTCAAACATATGTACTTTTCAAGAAGCCGGACACTGGACACAAGAGAGATCCATCTTTCAATCACACAAGAAGTCCGAAGACGATTATTTGTGCAAGGGTCACAATCACTAATTCATAAAATTTGGTAGTGTGTCCAGGAGGGAAGAGGGGAGGGCGATTCGGCGCCAAGACGGAGAGACTAACTGGCTGTCAGATGCTAGTTCATCAAAGTGATGATGTCCTTAACAAGCCTGAGCTTGCCTACGTGTTTCGGCATACTAATTTATTCATGAGATTTAATATGAGGTCAAACTGTGTCTAGGGAGTTCTGACGTCACGGACAACCAAAATAAGTGTTACATTTCGGCGGTCACAACGTACGAAGTCCGGGAAACAGTGCAAGTCTTCGAGACCCCACACAACTTTGGTCATCGACTTTGGCTAGAGTTCATGGCTGCAGGAATGACTTAAGTTTGGGTCGTGTGAAATTGTCTGCTGAAGCTTCCATAAAGAGATGAGCGTTTATACGATTTTTATTAAATATGAAGCTACACCACTGTTGAATTATAAGGATCTGATAGCAATTGAGATCTACGCATTTAACTGCACTGTAAAAACTAACTGTATGTTTGATTTGAGCCTTTCATGACAGTGGAGAACCATATTCTGATGTTCTCTGTTATAAAACTGCCTTAAGGATATCATGAAAATGGGGACCATATATCTTACCAAAACGCTGGTACTGAGCACTTATCTATATGTGGTTACAATTCAGAACACCACAATGTGAATAACTGTGTAAGATCTTAATTAAACCAGGAGTCAGGAAAGAAAGAATGGCACAAGCTAAATATGCAAAGCAAAGCGGACAGGCATAAAAGGACTTTGTGGTCCTGTTTACATTATACTTGATAGCAAAGAAACAATGAAAGAGACCACAAAGTTACTGAGTAAACAGGGTAGGAAAGACGATGTTTGATGAGAAACAGAATGGACTGACAGGTGATGATAGGAGTTGTTATGTGGAAGTTGTATTTGCTAGTGCGTTGTAGGCCTAGCGCCTTTTCCGAAAACATTCTTTAAGATTATCTATGATTTTTGATTTCAAACTATCGCCATGTTCTGAATGTTGTATGCTTTCTTCTGGGTAATTTCCCGGCGTCTGAATTTTATATGCCGACGTTTCGGAGCACTCTGTTCCATCTTCATAGGTAGTTAGGTGTAAAGAATTATTCACACCTACCTGCCTAGGAAGATGGGACAGAATGTACCGAAATGTCGGCATATAAAATTCAGAGGCCGGGGAATTACTAGAAGAAAGCATACAACTTTCCTATGATTCACTGGGAGAAAAAGCTTTTGAAATGGGTGAATATATTATTACAAAATATGTCTCAAATCTGTCATATCTTATAACAAAAAACAGGCTTGTGGCCAAAAAATGTGAATGCAGTTTAAAGTAAACTTTTAAAAGCGTAAGGTGGGAACTGAATTCATTTTGTTAATTTACACAGATATATGGAGAATTACCTCGTGAGTATTTAGTCAAAAGCATAAATGTTCTGGAAGGAGAGAACTTAAGAGGACTGCCATTATGAATGATGAAGTGTTCAAGGAATACTTGTCTCCAACTTATTTTACAAATTACATCATTTGAGCAATGTTCATCATCATTATCATCATCATCATCCTCCTCATCATCAATATCATCATCATCATCATCATCATCATCATCTAGCCATCATGGAGTAGGGGCACTTGTTGATCCGTTCCGGTCTTACACACCCACAGGTTTCTTTAACTGCCTATCCTGGTTCCTTCTGCCTTTTGGTGTGTGGTTTTTTATTATCCTCGTTAATCTGTTAAAATGCATTCTGTTTACATGTTGTATCCAGTTTCTTCTGTAGTCCCTATCTTGTCCAAAACTGGAAACGTGTTTTATTCAAGAAATAAATATATTGATCAGCAAAGTGGTTCCATATTCTTGATGGAAACACGATACATATTCCGAAATACATAACTCTTATAGACAAGGACGATGAAGGATAATGATAAAAGCTTCATGTAGATATTCAGTTTTATATTATAGGTTCCGACTTTCATTCTATATCGGTGTAACGGACGCCATTGCCAATACCCATTATTACTATGCTATACCAAACTCGACTGGAAAGCAGAAACATGAATTCCAAGCTTAGAATAGAGTAATTGAATTTCAGTGTTAATTGCTCTCTATAATCCTTGAGGGTTTCTATCACAGTCTCGTTCTGAAGGCGAAATCTAGCGGCTAGAACAGTTCGCAGACTTAGCAAGGCGTTGAAAATCTAGCTGCTGCATGCAAACCTCACAAACTTCGTTACTATGGTAGCCCACCCACAACGATGTATAAAACATTCTATAAGTTTCACAAATGAATGAAAAAAGGATGAATACTTAAATGGACATAAGGATGCTGGACGCACAAGCTCATTTATTGCAGCTAAAAACCTAATTAGTATATTAAAACACTACGTGAATGTAGTATTGTCACACATAACCTTCGCCTAGCTCACTAGAGGACTGCACGTACTGTTAAACGCCTGGACACATTTTCAAGTAAATAATATCCACCACGTACCAATGCTCCTGATAAAAACATTCCCTGGTTACTAAAAATGCGGATAATTACATGCATTAGTAAAATACGACAGCTACATTATGTACACAAGGAATTATTGTACTTCAACAGATTATGTTATGTAGTTTAAAACAATTATACGAAATATGTAAATTAACATCAACTACGCAATAACATTTTAGAAGTACGTGTCTTTCATCAACGGCACAGGATGTTTTAAAATGTACTTAACTATAACCACAAATGGAGTATTTTAATAATATATTTTATTTTTAATATCTTATATTTATTATTCTACTATTTTGAATAATGATAATGAAATAAAACATGATAATCTGTGTTTGTAAAAAACAGGCCTCTTTCTAAATTGAAAAAAATTCTTTATACGTTTTGTATGACTACCTGGTGACGGCCACATAGACTGACCGAAACATGCTGTAGAAAAACTATGAGTCTTTAACTTTATTCTAGGAAGTGATGTGTTATTCGGACCTTATAATTAATTATTGGACTGATCAAACAATGGTATGACGTTACCCCAAAACACTACATTTTGCATCTTTTAGCTCCTAAACTCTTGTTGGAATTTGTTTTCTTATGGAGGATTATATATAAAATATCAATTTTTTGTATATTATAAAATTGGGATTGGCAATTCAAATGCAATTCCGTATAATTTTCAAATTTACATCTGCATATACTTATCATGCATGAAGAAAAATACGAATTTCATACAGCCTAATTTAGGGACCTTTTTCTACTTCCACTTTAATATTGAAATTAGCTTAAATTTCAGCCCATGTTAGGCTAAAAATGTAAAACATTATTTGTTCGAATGTGGGTTATACAGTATATATATGTATATATTTATGTACATAGATGACCATATTTACTTATATATAAATGTATGTGTGGGCCGGGATAGCGTAGTCTGTATAGAGACTCGCTATAGGCTGGACGGTCCAGAGGTCGAATCCCTGTGGGGGCGAGATATTCCACTTCCGTCCAGAACTGCCCTGGGGCTCACACAGCCTCCTATACTATGGGCACCGAGTCTTTCCAGGGGTAAAGCCATCCTGACGTGGCTTTGTCCACCCAACCCCAACTAGCGTCGAAGTGAAAGACAGAGTAGAGCTATACCTCTTCGCCCCTTTGGGTTTTCGTGGCCTGTTCTAGGTCAGACTTTACCCTTCTTACCTATTATGGACGTATGTACCCTAAAGCACACCTCAGTCATTTCACGGAATTCGGTAAGGTGTCTGACCACAGCAATTTTAAAACCAGGACTGTGCTTTCCGATGCACCAATTATTATTAACAATTCACAGTTTTTTGACACAAATTACATAACTTCCTATAATTATC
>JGI20166J26741_11541141_pt1 | contig 12245 bp, 4 predicted proteins | sample TergutCu122P5_FD_26741 | JGI IMG/M metagenome (IMG submission 26741) | reverse complement strand
GACTTTTTTCTGTTCCCGAAGATAAAGGAAATATTGAAAGGAAGGCATTTTGATGACATTGATGACATCAGGAGTAATACAATGGCAGCTCTGAAGGCCACTCCACAAAACCAGTTCCAAAATTGTTCTGAAGGGTGGACTAGGCGCTGGCATCAGTGCATAGCTTCCCCAGGAGAGTACTTTGAAGGTGAACATGGTGGTATTCAGCAATGAGGTCTGTAGCACTTTTACCGCAATGAGTTCGCAAACTTTATTGTGAGACCTCATATAGTAACAGATCTTATAACTGTGCCAGTGTATCAGTTTAATCCAGCTGGTTCCAGTGGCTTCTTCCTTGATGGCTGTCATGAATATGCTGGCTAGGAGAGAAAGATCTCATAGTAACACAATCTACTTTTCAGTAGAATTTTTCCTGATGCAACAATGTAATGCTGGTACATTGTTCTATTAGTGTAATGAGATCATGTTGGAGTGGTTCATTTGGGTTATTCCAGGCAATGTGAAACACATTGGTATAGCAGGCTTTAGTGAACAAGAATTCCATGTCAAAGCTGACTAGAGGAATCATTCTTTGGTTCAAAGCCAGACTTGTACACCTCAGAACAGGAGATTGTGGGTTTTGTTTAAAGCAAATTCATGGGAGAAGATATGATTATAATGCATTTTTATGGAGGATGTAACCAGTTTTCTACATGGAATGTAACGCCTAGACAGGGGAGAAGTGTGCTATGTGGATACAAATTCTCTAGAATTATATCTCATCATTTTCACTTCACGCTGCAACAATTTTAAAATGGTGGTATGGGGAATAAATAGATTTGCTGAATTTGCTCATTCCCCGGTATTCAAAGAAATTATATGGTATGTGATTTAAAAGGAAAACTTTTATTTAGTTTCAGTACTTGGTGCAACCTAATCCAAAAATTTCGCCTGCACTACTGTTCGTTATACCATAAAACATCGCAATATGCAAAGTCACAATGCAAAAGAAAAAAAAAAGTTATACTAAAATTACCTTACTAATATACTTACAATAGGATCATAAGAACGCACGAACACCTGCTTTAATCTGTCATCCAGTTTCGAATCCCTTCTTGATTGTTCTTCGAGAATATGAGGATAATCTACAGCACATAATGAAAGCTAGGTTAGGATACACTTCACTAAAAAACGTCACTTTTCCATGCTTGTAATATAGACAGGAGAGCAACGGATATTAAAACATAAATATTCAACCTGATTTCATAGTCTCTAATTCCTGTATTGCCGATAGATGTTTGGGTGCTGGTGTTGGTTTTTCCTTCGAAATAACTCTATGTGCTCTGTTTTCTACGTTAAAACGATTGGCCTTCCGTCGAACAACGGAAAATACCTTTCCCATATCGAAAGGGTTAACACGGTAAGAGTAAATCAAGCGTTATTTCCATACGTGACGCTAATGCTATGGCTAAATAAAACATGCTAATCCAACCACTCTCGTCGTCATAGTTACAACTCGCTAGCGAAACAACCCATGTTCTTTCGAAATGCCCACAGATTATAATGCCCTAACTTGCGTTTCCTTTCCAAAGAAAATTGTAACACACAATCATCTTGCGCCTCTCAAGATTATAGGTTAGCTTCGAATTGCTGTGCGTGTTCTTACGGTCTTGCACAGGCATTACAGACCATGCTGCGGTACATATTCGTAAGTTCGGATCCATGGTCTAAGAGTTAAGGTCGCGTTTTCGTATCACGGCAACATAACTTATCTAACCAAAAAATGGAGAAGATCTTTATGGCAAAGATAAAAATGAATGATAGTAGGGATTTTAAATAACAACCCATAACCGATTTCGCTGTCATCAAAGAAAACAGCAACCCCACATACGAAAAAGTCACGGATAGCCACGAGAAGTACTTTGACGTGAAACAATGGCAGAGAGATTTTTACGAACAGCCTGCCAGTATGTCTTTGCAGCAACTGCAAAGAACTTAATGCAGTAAAATCTTGCTTTATTTCGGCTATTTTCTCATCACCCTAGACCTCTGTCACACCATTTAATACGCCGGAATCTAAAAATTATTTTGTCACCTCTTTACACATTCTGCTCTTCCCATCACACGCCCCGGCGTCTATCGCTGGCCAATTATTCCAATCACCTTTCTTGTATTTACCTTGTAAAATACTTAGTATCTTCTTCGAAGATTACACTTTACGACTATCCTAAATATAGGAACAGGAACTTCCTCCAAAATGCAATTTATCAATTTACACCGCGTCTTATCCCAGAAGACGAAAATCGTCGGCAGTAAGAATGTTAGTTATCACATGCATAATCCCCATTACTGGCCCTGGAAAAAAGCGAGACGTAATACAATGTAATATGGATGTATGCAACAAATTTTCTTCTCCCTGTTGCATACTACATCTCAAGCTTACTTTGTGGCCCACTATTGAGGAAATATCAACACTCAACACACGGATATATCTCCTGACGAGGGAAAATGTATGTCGGCGCTGACATGGAAGTTTGTCAACTAGCTAAGTACTGTACAAATATGTACAGAAACGTACAACAAAAACATCTACATTAATATTATATTTTCTACATTTTAGCAATATTTTGCCACATTCACTGTTGGTTAATTGTATTTATGCATATATTTGACAACATTTTATCATAAATGCATCCCTTTGAAACTAAGTTCTCCCTGTAGACAGGCTCATGGGACGAAACATGTACGAGGAATAATACAAAATACCAGATAGTTACTTACAATTATCTTTGAAATTAATTGGAACAAATAATATTTATATAAAACTGTGTTTCATTTGAACAAATACAATGGATTCGAAGTTCAATACAAATTAGACGGATTCGATTATGGTTAGTGGTCAGCAGAAGAAGCAATGATTTCCTGCACTGTAAATTTTTGATAACGTGGTTAAAAAATTGCGTTAATCAGAGTACCAAAATTATTACTATTATTACTTGCTGTTAACGTCATTCCGGCATCATGTATTGAAAATGTAAGGCGTTACGTATATGGTTACCCACTAGAGAAACATTGTCGACTTAGTAGGTCACGGTTTTCCTTGTCGAAGAAATTAAAATCGAAATGTCAGGTGTAAAGTAGCGTGAAGAACGTCTCTTTGGGACAATTTATTAGCACTTTGCATAATTATTCTGCGCCTAACGTCACATTCACGTAATACGGGAGTGAAGGTCTGTTTGAGGCACATCCTGTGACCACTCCCACATTATTTTAAGGAAAAACTGAAACCCATTAATGCAGCAGTGTAACCAGTTCAAGATCCTTTTCTCGTAAATGCATATAGCATGCAACAAAAAATAAGTAAATAACGAAACAAGCTGTATAAAATTCATTGCCTGATGTGTTACAGATTCTCCCAATAGACGCATTCCATTCTCGACATATCGGTTTTTGCGGAGGGTCAAAGTTAGCGTTGGAAAGTGGACCTGTCGATTGAGCCTAAAATTATGTGTGTAGTAAACATTTTTAAATGACACTGACGGAAAATAACTTTTTTTGTAATGTACAATGTGAAAGGATATTACTCTGAAATTGCATTTAGCAGTACACACCAATGTGACTTAAAAAATCTTGTCAGCTTGGTATTTCGGAATGTGGCACTTCAAGATGGCGACTATTGGCTTTGCGAGTTACGGTTGCGTCTTTCTTTCTTGTGTGGCGATATTTTCTCCGCTACAATGATCGTATGCTAAATTATACAGTGCTTTTCGGATCAGTATGTGTATAGTGTACACAAATAACACACTAAGCACGACAGCAGCTTGTGACAAAAGTGATATCGTCGATAATGTTTATGTAGACGCAGTGTGCAGAATGATTTAATAACCCACATCGATATATACAGTGTAATTTTGAATCATAAAGGAGTTAACATGTTGAGATTGAATAACATTAGGTGCTTCAGGTACTTGAGTAAGCGCACTTATGGCTATTTGTTTTGCACTTAAAAGTACTAGACATCATTCCAGTTGGCGTAAGACTTTCAAGCCCCTGTTGTTACTTGGTATAACCTACGTTTCTGTCGTATGTCGTATACATTTACATTTCGCAGGTTTCAACCAGAGGTCATCCGTCTAAACTGATTGTCATCCAAATTGTACGCATGAAATTATAACGATAATTTGTGAGTGGTGATATTTTTTTATGCATGAGATTAAGTTTTGCATGTAAAAACGTAATGAGGTAAAAGGTTATTAACATTGTTCTGGGTGACGTATAGGAACGATCTGTTAGATAAATTTCGACTATTAGACCTTGTACTGAGAGATGATTAGAGTAAATTATGCAAGTAAGAACATAATGAAGTGAAAGGGTATTGACGATTTGCTGTATGTAATTTATAAGGGAATCATAACACACATCCAAGGTATGTGAGCTAGTAGTAAATAGAATCAGTAATTGTTTACTGTAGACTTGTCACCTCCAGTTGTTTTCATATTAAAATATAACACACCTTGTATGATGAAAAGTAAGAAGCAGTCACAAAGAAATGTCACAAAGTTATTAAAGCTAACAAAATGTTACCTGCGGTAATGTAACTGAAGGTATAAAATATGAATGTTGATAATATTTATGGTAATTGCTTACTATCCACCCAGCCTCCTATACAATGGCTACCGGGTCTTTCCCCGGGGTAGAGCGGCCAGGCGAGGCGACCACCCACCTCATCAAGCGCCGAGGTTAAAGAAAGAGTATAGCTATAACTTCTCCCCCCCCCCAAGCCCTTCGTGGCCTGTTCTAGGGTGAACTTTACCTTTGCATTTAATTGTTTACTATAGACTTGTCACCTGAAGTTGTTTTCATATTGAAATGTAGCACACTGTAAGGTGAAAAGTAAAAAGCAGGCACCAAAAATGTTGCAAAGTTGTTAAACCTAACAAAAATGTAACCTGAGGCAACATAACTGAAGGTAGCAATTGTGAATATTGATAAGACTGGATAAGATGCAAGATTGTATAATTCACATATATTTTAATATATGTCATATTTTAATGTATGTCATTAACAATATAGGTTAGGTTAGGTTACATTTTGTCTATTGTATTTGGATTTTTTTTTTATGTTTGCTGACATTAACACCACCTTTAGAAAGTCATAACACAGTAAACAAAGCTGTAGCCTCTTAATGTAGATATGTGTAACAAAACTAATTTTCCAGGCAAGTATAGGAGGCTGTTAGGCACATATATAACTTTGACATTCAGTTTCCATTTATGCATGTTGTAGTATGTATTCATGTAGTTCTCTGTTAATTGGAGCTAGAAATTCTGTTGTGAAACAGTCTCCTCTTTTGAAATTTATTCATTGTTGCCTTAAAAGTAAATCACAATGTTTTGGAGGCCCATTCTGCTTCTGTATTCAGGTGCAGGAAATGAACGTATCAGGTAGTCCTCATAACAATGAGCGGTTGTCACTCACCTAGCCTATAATTCAAGCAGGTATCAGAAGGCAGCTCTGCGTCTGTCTTCACTTGTGGCAAAAGAACCTGTCACAGATGCGCTGCTGAGAAGAGGGTATTCTGAGATACTAATTGGTGGTGGATAAAGTACAAACACACACACACACATATACACACCATTATCTTCAAAGCTCTTTAAAACTGAACTAGAAATTCTGTGTCCACCATATCTGCTAATAAACCTGAACCAGTGAAGCAGGTTACTGTTAAATATTATTTGTTTCATCTTCTGTGTATTTATAAAGATTGATTATTTGAGGTTACATGTTTCAAATGTAATTCAGACCTGGTGGAATACAAAGTACATTTTGTCACATGAGAACACTATAGTTTTGAAGTTAACTACTTAATTCATTTTGGGACACACCATTGTGGGATTTGTTACAAAATATTCAGCAATTGACAAGCTGTCTGCAGCAACACATGTGTGTACACACACACACACACACACACACACACACACACACACACATACACATACACACTGTCAGTGGCAGCAAACTTGTGTCCATGATGCAGTTGGTGTGATGAATGTTCAGGAGATATCCTTTTATATCATATGGTTTGGACATGTAAACCTTACATTCTGAAGTCACTGGTGTTCCAGCAATTTTTGTTTTAGTGTGCTGCTTATTCTCTTCTCTCAGTGCTTGACCCTGAAGGCATTGCAGTCATTTGAATTGTAGTTAACTATGTACCAGTTGGTGCAGTATAACATCCCAGGAAACTTGAAACTTTAGCAACACCACTGTGAGAACCTTGAATCTGGCATAATCTTTTTTTAAATTGAATAAATGACTGGCACATGGATTTGGCAGTTGAAGATTCTCTTCTTATTGTATGTCAAAAATTGCATTATCAGTTACATTGGATGTGAACTTGGTAAACTACATGATGCATTTGGCCTACCCCTGGTTGAGTGCCATCATACTGACTGAACTAGGCATGTAGTTTTGCTGTCAGTTGTGGGTACGTATACCATTACATGGCACATACATAGGAAGCCAGGCACAGGAGTTGTACGAGCATCTGAATATTGCACAAAAAACCCATGATTATATGTCTTAGTAAAGTAGCCGCCCAGCTTTCAAACTAGGCAGTCCTTTTCTTGATGAGCATGTGTAACTGAGAAGGGTGAGGGGAATAGTAGTATGGTTTTTTATTACTATATTTCATACACATTAGTTATTCATTTGTCCTCTTTCTTTCAGATGTAGCTGAAGAAAATGACACATGCTGTGGAAGTACTGCCTTTAAGCCACAGTTCATCTATTCAAATGTGACAGAAGAATTTTTAAAATTTTTGTAGCGAAAGGTGATCAGTAAGACGGATATCAGTGGTAGTGGAATGTGGGTGTTTTTGTAGTGGTGAAGTTGGTGAGTGCTCAGACTGTGTGATACAGTTCAGTTGTGCATGCAGGAGGTGCAACAGTGGCCCACGGGCACGTGACTGTTGCCCGCCCGCTGGGCCTAGTATGGGCCAGCAGTCCATCGTCACTATGAACCCTGCCACATCAGGCAAGTCCTCAACCCGTTCCTCGGGCTACCATCAGAAGGCCTTAGCAGAAATTCGGAACTCATTGTTGCCATTTGCCAATATTGGCAGTCTTGGAGAGAACTGGGGATCCAGTGCTGCGAGTACTATCTCATCTGTTTCAACCACAAGTGGAGTAAGTTCTGCTTCTGGTCACAGTGGAGTAAGTGCAGCTTCGGGTTGCAACGGAATTGAAAAAGACTTATCACTTCTGCGTCAGGCACTTGTCCAGCTTATGAATATGGGATACACAGAGGTGAGTTAACTATGGAACTCTTTTTTAAGAGTTTTTAAGTTGGCTAGCATGTGATTTGTTTGAGATAATTCTGGCAGCTCTGCTTAAAATTCTTCATATTGTCATGGAAAATATGAACTTTTAGGTATAGCCCCACTCTTTTTTATTTATGTACATAATTTCAAAGTTGGGATTTATCGCTGAAAAGGCAAAGTTTGCCTGTACATGAGTAAGCACTGTGTCATGAAACTGCAGACGAAAAAAGGGGTAGTTTGTCTCCATACACCTTGACATTGGACTGAGAAAAGTGATCACTTTCACAATATGGCTGTTTTGCCTTGTAGAAAGAGCCCTTGGTACCATATTCATAACTTCTCCCCACCCTTTTGGTTCTGTCTATATATACATCATCCCTTCAGGTGGGCTGCAACATGAAGTGTTACACATATGCACATAGACATGCATACACATGCACGAGTGTCAGTCCATAAGTCATGGGACCTTCCCCCCGCCCAAAAAAGGTAGCATGTGACATATGTTTGTAAATGTTACCATTAGATGGGGGCTGGTGTTTGGGAGTGCATGTGCATATCATGTGCAGAAATGTTTTTGGTGACCTTATTCAGAAATGGAAGTCCATGTAATGGGGTGTGGAAATGTCAGTTGTCCATGGCATAAACACGCATGAGTGTCATGCAGAGCTACCAAAACATTGTTGGATGGTGCCCTACCATATCAGTCATTTGCAAGGTGGGTGTAGACATTTAAAGTGACAGAATGCCAACTGCTGGTATGCACCTGATGATCATTTTGACATATGATACCAGAGGTGTTCTTGTGTATCATCCTGTGCAGCAGCATCAGACTGTGAATATGCAGTATTAAAAGTCATTTCTGCAGTTCTGACAATTTGCATTACTCTTCACTTCATCATTTTGCATGATAGCAAGAAACACAGCACTCAGTGCTGTTCTAGTTTGCCATGAGTTGAGGTTCATGCATTTTACTTAAATATCTTAGTGTTAATGGTAGGTTTTTATCCACCATATTTCAAGAAGGTGTTGGAAATATTTTCCTTACTTGCAGACATCAGTGATGCACCTACAGAGATGAAATTTTTTGCATATCAAACTTTTGAAAGTGAGGCAAGCTGACAGGAATTGAATGGTGATCATTGTCAGATAAAATAATGTGCCTGTTGCTTAGCATGAGCATAATTTCTTATAACCTCAAATCCTGTGTGCTCTTTTTATGATAATTGTTCTGGATGAATGGATTTTGATGGAGTCTTTACACCACCTTATGGATCAATTTAAAAGTTAGTCAGCATTTGAAAATTAGGAATGTCATATTACATGAATATGCATTTAAAGATTTTCATTCAAAATAGAATTACACACTGTTACACACAGGTGTTACTTCCTGACTGCTGGCCAGTAACAGGCTGGTTTTTTGCTGGGTGCTACCAGTTTATTGTGATACAATTCTAGAATCTCTCCTTAAGTGCAGTTAAGTTTAGTGTTTAAAGTGGCACAGATCGGCCTATTTATTAGACCCCTTTGAATAAGTGTCTTTTTAAGTGACAGTGTTTTGTTAATCATCCTGTCACTTGCTTCTTTTGGTTTGTATTTACCTCTTTCTGTGTTGAGGGCTCCCAAGGATGCAGTTTGAATGTTTCTCTCCAGCTTTTGACTACCAGTATTTCTTGTGCTTTTCGTAATTCTGTCCTTGACAACCTGCTGGACTTCTGAGATGCCAAATATTCTGTGCTGCCAGGTAAAGTTTGTCTCCTGAGGCCACAAGCCTCTGACTGTCTTTCTCTTCTGCAGATTTGATAGTAGTGTTAGTACCCCCTAGTAGTATTCCAGAACTCTTGGCTCCCTGGAAAGCACCTTTGATGTTTTATCAGGAGGTTTTTTACAATTGGGAGGCTTTGTTCTTGATTAATCCCCCAGTTTCCATAGGTTTGCTTGTAATGCCAGCACCATGCCTCATTGTGGAATACATTTTTTTGCTTTGTGGACACCACCTTGTTAGACGGATGCACGTATTTTCCGAAATCTAGTAGCCAACTCAAAGTTATAGGTGCAGGAAAGATGGCATGAAGCAAGTTCCATACTGAAGACCCACAAATATCAGGTGCCACCATACAAAATGTAGTTGGCCAGATGATCTGGGGTCCAGAATTTTTGAACCCACTGCTCTAGTAGAAAGTCTACAATTACTAAGACCTTTCTGTGCCCATTTTAATGTCCAATGAGTAATGAGAATTTAAATGCCACCATCTGCAGAGCTTCATCCAGAAGACATAAGTACAAGTGGTGCCCCAGAAGGATCTTTCATGACATGTCATGTCCAACCCACTGTTTTATAAAGGCCACCGCATGGTTCCTCGTGCCTTGGCCATTGTGGACCTTAGTCCCAGATACCATTTGAATGGACCTTACTCCTGTCTGCATGGATGACAGGATTGGATTTGGGAGGGGTGATTAATAATAAGTCTGTGGATGCCTGTTGTGCTTGAAATGGTGACTCTAGGAAATTTGTGACAAACGTTTCTGACACTTAGTACCAGAACCACATTTTCCATATGATGCAGACAAATGTGCATGTTGGACAGTGTATCAGGCCATATTCACTCATTTTGATAACCACTACTTGACATGCATTTCAACACTATTGCAGTTTTTTCCCTTCTAATTAGGAAACTAAAGTAAATTTGGATGCCCTCTAGTGTAAATGCTTGTCTTCTCAGTAGCACGCACTGATAACGCTTGGCCTGAGTTGTAACCTCATATTGGGATTAACTGGTTGTACTCACCTGAAGGCAGGTTGTCATTGGTCAGTAGTTAAGCATTGATAGAAGTGTGTACCTTTGCATGAGAACACACTCTGTGTATTTACAGTACTGACATTAAATGGCTGTAATGAGATTGCAGTTTTGTGTTCTAATAACTTGACAGAAATTATGAAAACATCAGGCAAACCTGTTGCATTAGGTAGATCAAGAACCATATAAGTTTAAATATATGTTACTCATGGTCTTAATTTTTTCAGCCTATATAACCTATTATATTTTATTGCCACATGTGAGTAAAATGTAACATGCAGGTTGATACAGAAAGAGTCATTCTAAGTGCCAGAAGCATGACATAAGCAGGTTCCACACTGAGAATTCACAAATATTAGGCACCACAGTACATTATCATTATCATTATTATCATTTACTGATGTGCTATTTACACATGATACCAGTGTTTTAATAACTGATAAAAATTATGATTATTTTAAACAGAAAATAAAACTTATTTTTTCTTCTATTAGTCAATGATTTGATGCCAGTCAGTTAGTTTTAAATATTATGACAACAGACATAGTCAAATTCACACCCATAAACTCTGCTCATTCACGTTTAGTAATTGATTATAAACGTACAACTATAGAGAAAGCATCAGGTACAAAACTTTTGGGTTTATGTATTGATAATCACATGAATTGGAAATAACATATTGATCAGATGCTTCCAAAAGTGAGTGCTGCTTGTTTAGTAATTAGGATATTTGTTTCCTATCCTAAATTTGGTTAATTTACAAATAGCATATGTTGCCTACTTCCAGTCATTTATTAAACCTTTTGGGGGGAAATTCGACAAATGCATGTAAAGTTTTTAAATTACAAAAGAAGATTATAAGAATTATATCTGGAATAGAAGCTAGGAGATTTTGTCGGGGAATATTTGAAAAATTGGACATCTTGCCTGTGCCGTGTCAGTTTATGTTGTCTCTTAATGTTCTTTAGAGTAGATGGAATAATTTTTACACAAGTTTGAACCTACACAGATTAAATACAAGAAACAAAAATCAACTTTACACCCCTACTGCAAATCTTTCTACTTTACAAACGGGAGTTAGTTACTCAGGAGTTAGGATATTTAATAGATTGCCCAGTAATATTCAGGATCTCAGGAATGATAGAGTGCATTACAAGAATAAACTTCGTATCTGTCTTATTATTAATTTGTTTTATTCAATTACAACATTTTTAGAACCTAGTACACATTAAATGACTTGGTAATTTTTAGTTGTTCTTGTAATATGCTGTAATTAGTACTGTTTATTGTACTTATAGAAATTGTAAGTTTTTAATTAGTTATGTAATCATCTAGTGTTTGTGCTGTGTGTTGTCCAATAGTGACTTGTTTCATGTCCAACTGTTGTATGACAGAATTATTGGACTTTGGAAATGTGTGTGTGTGTATGTGTATGTATGCATGTATGTGTGTATGTATGTATGTATGTATGTATGTACGTACCAGTGTAACCTGCTGCCCGGTATTTATTTTGAGTAAAAGAGAGTCCTATTAATGCAGGTAAAATTTGGAAAGTTGAAGGATACATGAGAGTTTGCAAGTAAGATAAAGACATAAAATGAATCGGGTTTTAGTGAAAAGTATGAAGTGTTATTTAATAGTGAAACATGTTACAAAAACTACTAAAATGGTCTGCCTGCAACTTGAATGCACATGTGGTACAGCATTGTATGAAAGTAGTTATAACTGAAGTATGTGGAGTTGTTTTGAATGTCATCTGCAGCATCCACATTTGTTTGAAAGAGGCCATTGCTTTTATTGGCTCTTGTGCATAGTCTAGCTTATCCATTTGCCACCGAAGATAATTAATACTTTAATGGCTTTAAGCAAGGGGATCTTCCATATATTTCTGGCCAGGAATGTGCTCTGTCTGTGATTTAGCAACTTGTATAATTGCAGTAGAGCTAATCCAACCCTGGTCACAGAAAAGGAGGGGGATTCATCATGTTTCATAACACACACACACACACACACACACACACACACTTGTGTTAGTAAGGAAACATCCTTGAATTATTATTATAGGTATTCAGCCCTTGGGCCGGTTTGGGCAGAGACCAGAGCTCAGTCAGTCGACTGGTATAGCTCTGGTACGCTGCATCCTGGGCAA
>JGI20166J26741_11541029_pt1 | contig 12245 bp, 7 predicted proteins | sample TergutCu122P5_FD_26741 | JGI IMG/M metagenome (IMG submission 26741) | reverse complement strand
TGTCTCGCTCCCCATGTCGTCACGGAAATACCCCTGTCGCGGATGGCTGTTGTGCTGGCGGCTGGCGGCCATGTTGGACCCCGGTTCGACACTCCTTCCGTGGGATATTTTTGCTTTTGGCCGAAAATGTGGCATTGCCATAAATGGAGTGGATCATAGGAATTTTGAGCGCCAACATCATTGTGTTGGCAACCCCATCGGAAATGAAAGTTTATGCAGTATGCTTACGTGAAAATAGCAGTTATCCGCGGCACTTATGCAAAGGAGTACAATGCAAAGATACGTGAAGCATTGGGTGATAATATTCTACTATATGGAACACGTAATTTGGGTAAAGGCAGTGGCGTAACTAGGTGAGTAAGGCAAAGTGGTGGAATACTGATCACTTAAGCACAAAGGATTCCACAGTACGAAATATGGAAAGTGCAGAAAATACAGAACATAAAGTCATCACGAAAACAGTTGGCTACAAAGTCCAGTAGTAAAAATTATAGAGTTTTTTAAGTTGTACATTTAAAAATGGCACCTCGATGTTTTCTGCGTTTGGTCGGAATTACCTCGAATGTGGGCAACTTTAATCAGATGTTAAAAGTCATGTGTCACCTGTGATCATTGAATTTGACATAAGTACAAGCGCAGTTGTAAGCTCTTACGGAAGGTCCAAGTCGTTTGATTAACAGCAATAGTCATGAACGTAATTTGTAGCAGACTGACTGCCGCAGCATGCATCATGGGCTCATTCAGAACATAAAGTCCACCTGTACTGACATTTATTTTCTCGTCCTTGGTCAGCATAAAAATGTAAATTTCTTTGCACATTTCTGGCTCAGTTCCTCCCATTCGCCTTCACCGTAACAGCGACGATTCGCGATCAGAGGTACCCCAAGCCGACATACAAAGAATTAAAAAAAGGCCACGTCTAGATTTGTTACGTTTAAAACTGGTGATATATGTTCATCACAAATCATGCATTTACTTTCTCCAGGTATCAATAATTCAGAGGTAAAAAGCATTACTTGTTGTAAGATAAATGACCCTGATTTCTAAGTAGAAAATGGAGAAAAAATTTAAAAACTTTAACAAACCACTCTAGTTGCTGTCAATGTGTCATCTCATTATACGCATGTCTTATGACCTTGGCCGCTACAGTTCTACCAAAATCTAGCTTCTCATGCAGTGATCGAAATTCCCCCATTTGCCAAATAACTATGGCCGCCCCTAACATAAATTATGAATTTTAAAAATACACTCATATATCGAATTTTGTTATTTGGCTGAATAGTTCAAAATTTGATCACGGCTCTCTTTTCCCCTGGGCGGCCGCACCCCTAGCCCCTGCCCCTCTAGCTGTGCCACTGCCCGTGGATTATGATGATGATGACGACGACGACGATGACGAGACGTCGCTCCTAGCTTCCCCTTTCAGCCTCTTGCTGTATTCCCCCTCGCCTGTGTCACGAGACGCAACCACATCTCGCTAGCTAAAGTTTTCATACGGGTATCACCACAAACATGTGTAAGAACGCAATAGCTAGACACGAGAGAGGAGACAGCGAAGTGTGCCTGATGGGGAAACTAGACGATGATCTCAAGGAAGACACGGTAGAGGACCCTCTCTGGGACACTTCCCTTGGCTCCACTGTAGGCTCTGATGCTACATAGTCGAGATGCTGAAGGTGTCGTTGAATACACCGTAAATAAATAATATAATTCTTGAGACTGTCGTTTTATGAAATGCACTGCTTGTGATTATCAGACTACATTAATTAATATTCCGATAATCACAGAGGGGCGAATGTTTTCACTGAGTTAACGTGAATGGGAAAATATAGGTCTATTTCATTTGTTCTTATTTCTTTAATACAATCTTAATTTGCATCAATTTCATGCACAGCAACTTCAAAACTTCTCGCATGAAAGGAACTTTTTTCTTCCTTTACGTATAATTACTTTCAGGTGTTTAATTAGGCGGTGCCGCAGTTGATTGAGGCACTGCGCTACAATCCGTAAGGTCGCTGGTTCGATTCACGATAATGTCATTGAAATTTGTCATTGACATAATCATTCCGGCCGCATTATGTCCCTGGGGTCGACTTAGTTTGTAACAGAAATGAGTACCAGGAATGCTTTCTGGGGTGTGTCGGTGCATAGAGCTAACAAGCCTACCACCTTCATGTGCCGACTCTCTTGAAATCTGGGAACCTCAAACTACTGTAACCCTCAGGGTCTGTCCAAGACTGTTCAGAGATTGCTTTACCTTTATCTCATACTGGGAAAGTGGAAGTTCAGTGCAACGGTATCAAAAAATGTGTTAGATACTTTGAATTATCTGATTGGGAAATTCAAGATAAGAAAGCCATGGACTGCAGGGAATTGTTCTAAAACTTACCGAGTCTTGCGAAGCACGTTCAAGCAGCAGGGTTTCATTGAGCCCAGGAACTGCGTGGGGTCGAATGCTTAGCTTCACTCCCCAGCCGCATTATCCTCTAGAAAAAAAACTTACAGTACGCATTGGATTGGAGACTGGGTGGTTTGGATATTTTGGAGATGAGAAAAATTTCTTTTTCCTGCCGAGAAACGAACCTTGATTCCTCAGACGTCCAGCCTGTAGCCGTTATACTTACTGGCTATCACGGCTTTCTAAAACACAGGAATAAATCAAAGTCTTTTTTTCTACGTAATATTTTAAAGATTAATGCTGTCGGTCAATTACTGAATCTTCAGGTATTTTAGCGAAATATACAGGAAGCGGAAAAACTCCATTCCCAATCTTCGGTCCGTGATAGGAGGGATTAAAAAAAGATTTATTGTCAAGCAAATGTGTATCAGACTTGCGTCCTTGCAGTGCTACGGATCATCAAAATGGGTCTGTCTACAGTTGAACATCAAGAAAAACCACTGAAGTTTTCTGAAAAATAAAAATTGTAATTTGTTACCAATTAAGACCAGATGTTCAAACGTACGGCACCGACCTCGAGACACATCCGACGCTGACGCCGACACCGGCGCAGCAGAAATTGACGTGTGCACTCCAAAATGCCAGGTTGTTGCCTATTGGTTGCTGCTGCGTTTGTGATTCTCTTCAGTGTCAACTGGAGATGTGTAAATCACGTTTTTCACGTGAGGTTTTCAACAGCCACAACAGTCATGTTTGGCTAGAAGCAAACCCTCATGCTGCATCTGTTCACTGCCACCAACAACACTTTGTGTTCAACGCTGGGGCGGGCATTGTGCATGACTTTTAATTAGGCCTTACTTGTTACCCCGACGGCTCAGTGCACAGATTTACTGCGTGTTTCTGGAAGGAAAGCTACCAGAAACATGTGTTTCCAACACGACGGGGCTGCGGCTCACTTTGAACGTTAGGTCCGAGAACATCTCACCGCCAGTTAGGACGATTTCTGGATCGGACGAGGTGGGCCTGTGGCTTGGCCTCCCAAGTCACCGGGACCTCACACCAATGGACTTCTTCCTATGGGATCACATTAAAATCTTAATTTACACGTCGCCAGTTGATTCTGAAGAGAATCTTGTTACCCTATAGTTGAGGCAGCAGCAACCATCAGTCAGCGTCCTTTCATTTTGAATGCTCACGTCAATCTCTGTTGCGTCGGCGTCGGATGTTTATCGAGTTCGGTGGCCGTACTTTTGAACATTTGTTCTAAATTGGTAAGAAATACAACTTTTATTTTTCAGAAAACTACAGCGATGTTACTTGATTTCCAGCCTTTGTCCGACCCACTTTGCTGGTCCGTGGGGTAAAGCGGCCGGGGCGTGACTATGAACACCCACCCCAAAGAAAGAGTAGAGCTATTCCTCTTCTCCCTCTCTGGACCTTCGTGGCCTGTTCTAAGGTGAATTTTCTTTATACGCCTGTTTTACAGATGTAGTTGCTGGTTGCATAGCACAACCTGGCGGGCCGCGGGTTGGAAACCCTCACGTAAATGATTAAGATTTATGTCTAGTGGGGTGTAACGACGTGTGATGTGATAGAAATGTGCCGGCGTTTATGAGAAAATTGTTGGTCCATCTTATCTCCGTATAATATTTTAAATTATAAGTGGTGGAAAAGTCAGAATAAATATATGGGAATCTGTAACCAATTACTATAAAGGGAATGTTAAAAGTTCATTGAGTAGTCTGGCCGTTAGGTCACCGTCTGTGATTTAGAGTATGAACTCTATTAATGAAAGAAGTTGCAAGAAAAATGCATATGCAGTTATCTGGTATGCAAATGTCAGTTTTGTAGCCTGTAAAATGTTACCATACCCAAGATCCCATAGTAAATAAGTCACATACTTATACAAAAAAATTCCAATCACATTTCTTTTTTTAATCTTTGAGAACATTAAGGTTCTCAATATGTTTCATTGTATTCAAAACACGTATTTTCTATACAAGTAAACATGATTCCTATACACAAACTTTATTATCTTCAAATACATTCTGAATTGGACTAGTGATATTTTTCTGCCACACAAATATAATCTTTGCATTTTATCTTATTCATACTTCACACTAACAAGCTGAAGCTCTTGGAACTTGCAATTACTGAATCCGCGGCCTTGAGGGGAGAAAAAACTAATATCTACGGAGGCAAAATATTCTTGTACACAAACTGCTGCTTATGAAAAAGCAATTTGATGGCACAGCATGTTGTCAGTTTTGGATTTCTCCCACCTGTATTCTTGCACACCAGCAATATCAGTGGGCCTTTAAGACGCTGGTAGTTATTTTCTGAGTTATTTTTCTGAAAAGTATTGTTTTGTAACACTTTATTTTATAAATTTTTCTCACAGCAAAATACAAAACTTGGCTTCTTATCCTAAAGCACTATGGTCCGTCCAAACATCGATAACTCTTTACTAGTCAACATGGTATAACATTCCAAATACCTGAATCGTCATCAGCACTGTTGTGGCTACCTCACATCTTGCAGTAAGAAATTTCTCTTTTGTGATTTTGTCACAAAACCTTAACTGAATTTTGCTTGGTGTGTTTATTTTGTGTCTGTTTTTTGTCTGTATGTGTGAGGGACGGTGGTTTTTAACACGTGTTAGATACATATATCAAAATTTCTCCCAACACTACTGACACAGTGTTTTGAAAGACGATATTAAGGTCTGGATATACCTTAAGAAATGTTATCTTAATCATTTTATTCCGTTCTCTTCCCTTCATTCATAATGATGGAACTAAAAATCATATTTGTTATCTGTGATCAAAAAAATTATCCTGAAGAGGCATAAAGTCTCTTTCATAGACCTATCTTACACTCAGAGATTATCTCCATTTAACAGAGTTGATTTTGATGCATATCTTAGTATTAATCGTCCGAAAGATATTAGTTGAAGCTGGGAGCAGTTCAGTGATAAGGCAAATGTTCTTATCTGGGTTCCACCTCGTATTGAACGTATATGTTTGCATACAAAATTCTTACAAGAGTACTTTAACCTGTTTCTTACAGCTGTTTGCTGAACTCAGTGATTAAATTCCTACAAATTAATTTGTACAGAGAAAATCTTAAGCACAGACATACAAAATGAATAACAATATTCTTCTCTTCCTTCTTCGTTTTTCTTATCTCTTCTTTCTCTTCTTTCTTCTCACCAGTAAACACATGAGAGTCTCAGAGAAGTAACAGTACCACATAATGCCAGTTGGCTAATGGCACCAACATACAACTCGATAAAATCGTCAAGCACATTTGACATTCTGGGCACAACAGTCTCTTTCAAAAATATTTAGGCTATGTTATTAATATTGGTTCAACTACGGAAGAATGGAAGGACATTTTATCACAGTAGTGAAACAGTTGATGTCATCAGTAACATGTCATTTCTTTCAACATGGATTATCACGTAACTAAAATTGCTTTGGATAAAAACTTGACAATACAACGTTATTTGCTCCCTTTCTCTCATTGCTGGTCTGTCATGAGACTTCTGACAGCAGCAAAGAGACTCTCTTTGGTAAACGGGCATCTTGCGTATGTGGCTCCACAGTTGCCGCCACTGCGACCCATCTCCACCGCTTGCTTGATACTTGTTCCATCAAGCATGAAGTTCACAATGGAGTTTCTAAGGCACAAAAAATAATTTGTGAGAAAGTAGACCCTGTAAAGGAAGACAATTGTTTCCAAATGCCAGCATGTTATAAGTAGTATTTTTCTGTTCAGCATTAAAGATCACCTGAAAAGGAAAACGCGCTTTAAAAAGAACGAATGACAACAATGTTAACGTCAGAACTTGCAACATTTTTTGCCAGATGGTGCAGAAGAGTCGAGAAGATGGCAATTTTAGGTTCGTTTGCTTAGCAACGAAAAGCGCCCGTTAGCTTCGACACGTCCGTCCGTCCGTCCATCCGTTTCTGTCTGTCCGTCTGTCCGCATGTATCAACGCGGCTCCCACTGGACATATTTCTGTGAAATTTGATATTGGGGGGGGCCTTTATGAGAAATTCCAACTTCGGTTAGAATCAGACAAACATATCGGACAATTTTCTTGAAGACCTAAGTGCGTTTTATTTTTGCCGGCGAAATAGATTTCCCATAAGAACATTTTTTGTGCAACACCGAGTATTTTTATGTTGTTGACAGCGAAGTGTAGCTCAACAAAACACCGAGAATTCGTTGTAGGTTTTCCAATGCAACAGTTTTTTGGGAACGCGCCACGATATTATGTTGTGCTAACGTTGTCTGTGTTATTTCAAGAAGAAACTACGCCAGTCATACTTAAACTGAAACGGTAGGAAATGTACGAATTTTTTTTTGTCAGATTGTTATTGCTTGATTTCGTAAATTGTTGCAAATCCTAAGATGATGCATTTGCTCCACCTTGCAACTCACTGTCAGCACTCATGGCTGGAATATATTACTCATCCCAGAACACTAGAAAATTTAGATCTATAACCAGATCATGGTTTGCGGATTATTTGAACTATCACAGGAAGGCACACTAGCCATTTAATTTTGACACATTTTCTTGAACACTGATATGAGTTTGCAGTTGGTCGAGTATGTGCACAATGCGTATGAGTATCTCATTGTAATGAGTATAAAATTATTATATTTTGAGATATGATGCCTGCCATGTAGTCAATTCAAATTTACCAAAGTTTTGCAGGAACCAGCTTCTTCAGTATTTAGGGTAGAACACTGTAATTATTTTTTTTTCGAAACATCGATGACTTACAACCAGCACACATGTTATTACGTTTCAGAAGACAGTATTCTTGAAGTGAATATAGAGTTCAGGACTCCCATCTTCTGTTAAAATGCGTCGGACAAAGGGGCGGGATAGTTAGAGGGCTGCCCGGGGCGCCAACCTATTAGGAGCGCTAAAACTTCTCTGGAATAATCGGAAGTATGGTGCTTGTAAACTCAAATTCCCGGACGCGAAAGGGGCTCCGAATGTTTTCCGCAATTTGGACACGAACCCTCGAAAATTTCGCCAGTCGTGTCCTAAATCGAGAAATTTTGAATATCGGTTTTAACGCGCACCAAAATATTAACCTGTCAGGAGCGCCCACATGTCTCGGGCCGGCCCTGGTCATATCCCAGAATCAACGAGTCCTCAACCACACCGTCGTAAGTATGAAGGCTCACGAATACAATTTTACACTTTCCATGCAACCTTAATAGTTAAATAAAACATGCAGTCGAAGATAAATCTTATAATACTACAGTGCGTATCTGCATTATAATTATCTTGTTTGTGAACATTTAAAAATGTCTGATTCAACCTTAATATTAAATGCACCAATAACAACCAAAATAATTATGCAGATTATTTCCTAGCCTAGATTTCTTATACAAAATTACACTAAAATCTGTGAAGTGGCTTGGAAGTTAGAAATGACTATTCTGTGTTTGGACCAGACCTTAAGATATGCTTTCACTTTGTACACTAAGCACAGAGAAAGCTACAACTTAATTCATCATCATCTCCTGCACGTACACTTCCACTGTGAAGAACATCTATTCATATAAGTCTAATCGCTGTATCTTACCCGGATGCAGAGTCTATCACCGCGTCCAAGTTATTGGCTGATCCATCAGTCACCTTGTCCGAAGCCAGTTTGACGTAAGAACATACTGCTCTCTGCATGCATGATGAAGAGTCTATATTGTACTGTGCCAATGTCTCGTCTATCCGCGACAGAATGTCTATAATTCCTGTCTTTTTCTCATTTTCACCTGTACAGAGAATCACACTGCATTCTACTCCATTTTTTAATTACTTTTGGATTCATTTTAAAGAAAGGAATAATTTCATCTTCTGTTTACAGATAAGTGTGTGCTGGCATCCGAATTCTCTTTTTGGGTGTTTTCCTCTTAACCTTTTTCTTGTAAGTCTGTAACTCCATGCATAGACAGAATGATTAATTAACATCAGTAAATATATCTATTTTGATCTATTTGACTGAGTTTAAAGTTATAATTTCTAAAATATGATGGTTCATGCATCACTTCCAAACGTATTATACATATGTCCCCTTATTTACATTTTTTCGGTGTAATATTATTTTATAGCAGGAAAATATATTTTATTCGCCATAGCTGTTAGATATAATGCTTTTTCAGTGACAAGTGCTGCCAGTGATTGAATACCATTTTTACTAACGATTTTTCAAAGCCTTACTTCCTTTACAATAAATGCTTTGTTTTACAGATGATCCGCCGATTTCGTATGGGTTTAATTCCTCAAATATTTATGTAAACCGACATTTATGTATGTATTCGTTCGGCCCACTATCCACCAAAATCACCCCCCCCCCACACACACACACACAAATATATATATATATATATATATATATATACATAATTTTATTCGTTTATATCGTACACTGTGTGTGTATGTGTGTGTGTGTGACATTAATCCTTTAAATGTCTGCTGAGATACTAAGAGTGTAAATGCGTTAAGACATTAAAATAATTGTGGGTTCATAAATACGAGTACTTAAGTCAATGGAAGAAATCGTTCTGAGCGCAGAAATTAAACTAAAATAATGCATGTAAAAGTATACGAAGATCGAATTGGCGTAAGTTAGTGCTTACGTACACCATGGTGGAAAATGGGGTGGTACCTGCATCAATAAACACAGCAGTACTTGAGTCACTATTGCACTGGTCGCGCGCTGTTGCCCAGCGCAGGTGTGCTATGCAGCTTTGTCAACAGGTCGCAATACATTGCGTAGAGAAGCAGTTGGGCTGCACTGAGTGGTGTCGCGCGTATGAGTTGTAAAGCGGTTTCAACATTTGCCTCTTATACATCACCTTTGTAAATGTATTCTTATCCCACTCACAGAAACATTTATCCTGTCAGTAAGCCTAATTTGTTTTTATGTGCTGGAAATATGAATAGGTTGAACATTTAACAAATTTCACTGAACAAAAAAAAAATGAGTATGTTAGTTTTGTCTTCAAAATACAACGGATAAAAATGTTCATAGCTACTTACTTCGGTATCCATAGCCACCATAATCCGTGTCCTGTCCAGCACTGAACACGTGAAGGATCTTGGGAAGGATGAATATGGCTCCAAACCCAATTATGGCGCCAAGTACAACTCCCCCAAGGTCTAGTTTGATTTGGCCACCAGCCAGACCAGTTGTCCCTGCGTTCTGCTGGTGTAATGGAGAGCAAATAAGGTTCTTTATTTGCAAATAATTCTTTTTCATGTACTAATGATCAATTATACAAAATCTTTCTGGAGCATCAGTTTACACAGAGGGATTTGTTTCGCGCCGTATTCAATACATCAAATTGTAATAATTCCACTGTCACAGAGCATTTCGACCAGACAGGCAAGCACAGTTTGCTTTATGGAGGCAATTTTTCTGACAAGTACATGAACACACTGAAATTAAACATTTAATTATGTGGTTCTGAGAAACTTCAGAGTACAATAGTTTTCCAAATAACATCTTCCATACGCGCTAAGTTTTATACATTAAATGACCAACGTAATATTTTATTTTTTGCTTTGTGAAAAGAATGAGTTATTAAAAGTATTTTATCAACAAAATACACGTACATCAAATACGAACTTTCTGTTAATTATGTGAAAATAAAATACACGTAACCCAAGATAATGCGTAGCCACAACAGGAGACTATACATGCACTGTGCACGTACGTCTATATAAATATGACAGTTATAAGGTAATGATGATAGGCACTTGTACATCACAATGGCCGTTCTGAGACAAGAGTATGCATGCTTCTGCCTTGTACACGGTAAGTGAGCGGTTTGAATTTCAGCCGGGAATCTGCCTATCAAGATTAAAGTTTATCAGTGATTTCCTAAGTTCCTCCAGTAAAATTGTGGATTAGTACCGCGAGGAGGGAAAGACTTCTCCGAAATCCTTTCAACTTCATTATTCGCTAGTCATCCTATCATGGACGCTAAAAATCTACGATAATATCACAAGCCCCTTGCCGCGGGACAAGGGATTCTAATGGGATATCCACGTGGAATTTGTAGTGTGTAAAGTGGCAGTGGGCAGGTCTTTGTTTAATGTGAACAGGAGAGACAATGTACGTATGGACGTATCATTGAGACGAGTTCGTGTAAATATTGTTGCTGTAGAAAAGCAATAAGTATTACATATTCTCAGTGTGTATCTGTAGCTTTATTTATCCAGCATGCAATGCGCATGAGCCATATTGCATTGTTACCTGCGGCCTGTCTGGATGTGCTATATTTTTCCACATTATCTTCAAAATTGCACGATTTTCGAAAAAAAAAGTTTTGAACATAGAATATGTGTCTTCAACTTTTGTCTGAAAAATTTCTCATTAAAAGAAGAAGTTAATAAGATGTTTTCACAAATATACTTATGTCTTCATATACAATACCCGTTATTCTTGTAAGATTTTAATGAAATTTGATTTTTCTCGACAGGTTTTCTAAAAATGCTCGAACATCAAATTTCGTGAAAATCCATCTAATGGGAGCCGAGTTGTTCCATGCGGACAGACAGATACACAGAGGGATGGAGAGACGGACAGACATGACGAAACTAATAGTCACTTTTCGCAATTTTGTTAGCACGATTAAACTGGGTGTTTGAATGCTTGTCATGCATCAACTCCGTTCTCGTTTATGAGAAGAGTCGAAATATTAGATGGGTGTCAAAGTACTTCATTTCTGCCCACAGATACGTGGCAAAAACTGTGTTTTTTGTGGCACGTCGAAGTTTTGCTGGTGCAGTCAAGAACTGTATATTCTGAATGATTTCTTTCGTAATGCCTTCAGGGCGAGGATTGTTATAATATATTTTCACCTTACTCTTTAACATGCCCCTCAGATTAAATCTGTAGCACAGGTTCTTACCTGGCGAAAGAGTGACCCAATTCTCCTGATTATAATCTTTTCACCAAAAATTGTCTGTAAACTGCTCATTAAATTTTTCGTGATGATAACTGTTTCATTTTCTTGTTGAGAAAAGACGTAGAGTCTCTCGTAATCGGAGAGATATTTACAAAATTGTGCCAAATATGTTACAGTTTATGGGAATTTATGGTCGCAAAAGGAGGTGGGGCTAATAATTCCAGCTGCACTTTTACAGTAGCACAACACACACAAAATTGAAACTTCATGTAATGGCACTTCCTGGATTGATACAGGATTTCTGCAGGGCAGTAGCTATTATTCTCAGAGTTCACACATTCTCTGATATTAAACCAAATTTCGTCGCTAAACAAAGGGAATGTGAGGTTTATTTGTCCATCACAGGCCTCACGAAGTTACCATTTTACAGATTTGGCCTTGGTTTACGATTTGTTTCTCAGAGTTTGTGAAGCACAAATGCAAATGCAGCAGTACTGTAGTACTTCGTACTGATGACACACACACGCGCGCGCGCGTCCGTGCGTTGTTCAGTTCCAGCCAATAATTTTCTTGAACCTGTTACAATTCTAGCACAAATTTCATTCAGTTCTTCCCAGCACGTACGTTCTGCGTGTTATCTTGTTATCTGGAAAGGAACCTTCTACCCTTTTCACGTAATTGTACATTTTTGTCCTATTTGGAACAGATGTGAAAGGAAACGTTCCTGATTTTATGATTAAAGTTCTTGTAGAAATTTTATTTAGCTTATGTATCATAACAAAACCTTTTGTACTCAATAGGAAACAGTCGACCTAAAAACCAGGGAGTTATACTGGCTGATCGGGAGGAAGTCGCCTCTCTCCCTAGCCAACAAGCTGTTAATTTACAAAACGGTGCTGAGACCTAT
>JGI20166J26741_11540918_pt1 | contig 12246 bp, 11 predicted proteins | sample TergutCu122P5_FD_26741 | JGI IMG/M metagenome (IMG submission 26741) | reverse complement strand
AACCTTGTTTCACCCCGGTTTACAAGCCCACGTCATAACCCTTTGACTGTGAACGCCTTTTTCAATGGGTTTACGACATTTGCGTGTGCGATTGCCCTGGATTTGGAAATGGAATCACAGCTTCTTCAGATATTCCTTGGTAAAAACGTGATCCGGCAAATCGCGCAATTTCATGCCGTCGTAGTCGAGCACCGATTTCTCGCCGCCGCGCAACGCATCCTCCATCACCATCCGGGTCGGCCGAACCTTGCCGGCCATCTTCTTGAACTCCTCGTAGCTGGCTTTCTTCAAGAGACGGTTGGAAAGCGAATAGAACTCGGCCTTGAGCGGCCAGAAATTCTTGGTGTTTACCCAGTACATCACCTTCTGGTAAGTCACCGAGCGATCGACGGCAATCAGTTCGAGAACGGCGTAATCTTCGCCGCCGATGGTTTCGTTGCGCACGATCCGGGGGTTGTAATCGCCAGCAAAATTGGCCCGCGCCAGATCGCCGTTGGCCACCTGCCCGGTCAGCCGCTGCGAGAGAGAAATGCGCACCGGCTGCGAGACTTCGGGCATGAACACCCAGAGATCGCGGCCCCTCATCAGAATGATCTGCCCGCGCTCGGAGGCCGGCTCGGTGACCATCACCACCGTGTTTTCATTACCCTTGGACAACACGCGGAACTTGCGCGATTCAGACTCCTCATCCGCCTTGCTGGTGACGATACTGACATCCACCTGAAAACCTTCGCTCGGAAACCGTACCTGATCGGCCTTTTCAACTATACTGCGGGCATAGGAGTCATCGACCGGCTCGGAGGGAACCTGCTGCGCCGATGCTCCGGTTGTCGCCAGCCCCAGGAACAAGCATGCCCCGACAAGATAACCCCATTGACCCGGTGACCTGGCTTTATTGCGCAACATAGACATCTCCTCGTTCCATTTTCAAATCAGCCGAGGACGCGAAGGCGAAGCGCAGACAGTGCTGTTGCACGGCAAGCGAAGCCGACAAAGTGATCGGTTGATTTGGCAATGGAATCACACATGTTCATCATCATTTCTGCCGCACCCCGCCCAGCATGAGCAGCGTCGTCCGCATCGAACGGGTGTTCAAGGAATATCGGCTCGGCGAGCAGACCGTCCGGGCGCTCAATGATATTACACTGGCCATCGAACCCGGCGTTTTCCTGGCCATTTCCGGCCCCTCGGGCAGCGGCAAGACCACTTTGCTCAACCTGATCGGGTGCATCGACCGGCCGAGCAGCGGCGATATTTACATCAACGAGCAAAACGTCTCGCACAAATCGGCCAATGAACTGGCCGATCTGCGCGCCCGCTCGATCGGCTTCATCTTCCAGACCTTCAACCTGTTGCCGGTGCTGTCGGCCGCCGAGAACATCGAGTACCCGCTGCTGCGCCGCAAGGATCTTTCAGCGGCCGACCGCAAGCAGCGCGTCGACTATTTCCTCGAAATCGTCGGGCTGGGCAAATATGCCAACAATCGTCCCAATCAGTTGAGCGGCGGCCAGCGCCAGCGCGTCGCCATCGCTCGCGCCCTGGCCGTCAAGCCGGCCATCGTGCTGGCCGACGAACCGACGGCCAATCTCGACAAGGCCACCGGCATCGAGATTCTCAAGCTGATGAAAAAAATCAACGAGCATCTCGGCACCACTTTCATCTTTTCCACGCATGACCACAAGGTCATCGACCATGCCAACCGCCTGGTCAAGGTCGAGGACGGCAGCATCAAGGCGTTCGGCATCCGCAATGCGAAAAGCAACTGGCAGATCGCCCGCGCCGCCCCTCGCGCGCCATCGGCCTTGCGGAAAAATCTCCAATAACCCGTTCAGGATCTTGACCGTGCTCTCGACATCGCCCGCCTGCCGCCGCCTCACCCTCATCGCCGCCGCCTGCCTCAGCCTCGGTGCACAAGCCGCCGATGACCGCGAATCGCTATTCGGCGACGATCTGCCGCCAATGAAAAACCAGGCCGCAGACCAAACGGAACCCTCCGGCTCAGGGATCAGAGGTTTCATCCAGCTTGAACTGGCCCGCACGACGGCCAGCCCCGATCACTGGTCGAAAATGCGCACGCGCGCCGACTTGGGCAGCCAGGGCCGGTTCAGCGACAACGTCAAATGGAAGCTCGGCGTCCGCGTCGATTACGACGCGGTATACGACATCAACAGCTTCTACCCGCAGGCGGTCAGGAACGACCAGCGTTCCGCTCTCGATCTGCGCGAAAACTACCTCGACATCAACGCCAGCGACAACTGGAGCTTCCGGCTTGGCCGGCAGCACGTCATCTGGGGCGAGATGGTCGGCATGTTCTTCGCCGATGTCGTCTCCGCCCGCGACCTGCGCGAATTCATCCTGCCCGATTTCGACCAGATGCGAACGCCGCAATGGGCAGCCCGCGCCGAATATTTCGGCGACGATTTTCATGGCGAACTGCTCTGGATTCCGGTCGCCACCGTCGACAACATCGGTAAACCGGGCGCCGAGTTCTTCCCCTACCAGCCGCTGCCGCCCGGCTTCACCGCCCGCTATCTCCACGAAGACCGTCCGACCCGCAACCTCGACAACATGAACTACGGCCTGCGCCTGTCCACGCTCAAGAATGGCTGGGACATCTCGGGTTTCTACTACCGCAGCACCGACGTCAACGCCACCTTCTACCGCGCTCCGATCGACCCGGTCGTCAGCCAGGAAATTACCTGGCAGGCCCGCCGCGATCGCATCAGCCAGGTCGGCGGTACGCTGACCAAGGATTTCGGCGACGTTGTGCTCAAGGTCGAAAGCGTCTATACCCGTGGCCGCAGCTTCACGCTACTGAACATCACCGACCCCGACGGCGTGGCCCGGCAGAACACCCTGGACTGGGCCGCCGGCCTCGATTTCACGCCCACCGCCGACACCCGCCTCAATCTGCAATTTTTCCAGCGCCATTTCTTCAATCACCATCCCGACCTGATCTCGGATCGCTACGAAAACGGCTACAGCATCCTGCTCAACGGCAAATTTCTCTCCAACTGGGAAGCCCAGGCCCTGTTCATCGCCAGCGCCAACCGCGCCGACTGGCTGCTCCGCCCGCGCCTGACCTGGAATTTCGAGCGCAACTGGCGCTGGCTGATCGGCGCCGACATTTTCCAAGGCCCCCCGCTCGGCATGTTCGGACGCTACGACCAGCAGGATCGGGTGTATTCGGAGATTCGCTACAGCTTCTGATGCGAGTGTCGACAATTTTTACAATTCGTCGGACTCGCCTTCTTGTTCGATCCATAACATCTTGATTCAACATAAAATTCATAGCATGGCGCGAAACATGCTTACAACTCGTCAAGATGCAGTCCCGTATTGTTGTGATGGAGATCCAAATGAAATCGAAACTTTCTTGCCTGGCTTCCGCTCTGGCCCTTGGCCTGCTCGTCAGCGCCAATGCTTCTGCGACGACGGTCGTCGGCGGCGTTAATTTCAGTGACCTCTACAATCCCGATACCGGGGTGCCCATGCATCTCGAAACCTCGACACTCGCAACCACCTGGATTGCTCCGGGAAGCCCCGCGGGGACACAGACCAAAGGTTATGGCATGGTCTCAACCATCAATGGCCTGACCAATTATTGCGATGGGCCTTGCACGCTGTACTTCACCTACACGGCGGAATTGGCGGGCACCCAACCTCTGGGCATCGGCACCGCGTCGCAGATGACTTTTACCAACTCGGTATACACCTTTTATCTTGTGGACCAAGCGGCGGATAGCCATAATTTGCTGAATTATTCGTCCGCTGACAACTGGGCGTTCATCACGGGCTTGACGGAGTGGGCGCAGTTTACAGGGCATGATGTCGGGGGCATCGATTATCAAATGTTTGCAACGACCTGGACCGGAACCAGCTTCAATGGCAGCGGCGACGGACTGGCTGATGTCGTCCTGGGGGTCGGCCTTCCTGGAGTCGCCGACTACTTCAATAGCAATGGCGCAGATGACGGCGCTGATATCGCAATTACCAGCTCGCTGAATACTCTGGTTCACGGTCCAAAAGATTCTTGTACCTATAAGAATGGTCAGTGGTGCTTGCAAGGCACGGTCAATACCCGGGGATACAATAATGAGGTTCCCGAGCCGGCCAGCCTCGCCCTGTTTGCCCTCGGCGCCTTGGGTCTTGGTCTGTCGCGTCGCCGCAAGACTGCCGTCTGAATCTGACAAACCCCGGACAAGCGTTCGGGTTTGCCAAATCAAGAAGCACGCCGTTCCACGGCGTGCTTTTTTTTCAGCCGAGGCTAGGCGCAATACGGTTCACTTAAGCACAATTACCTCTACAGTCATGCTGCGCGCAGTCGCAGCATCCATGCGGTTTGTGGATTCTGCGACTACGCTTCGCTACGCGCAGAATGACAAACTCCTTATTAGAACCGTATTGAGGCTAGGCGAGCAAGGCTGACTGCAAGCCCCCCATGCGGAAGAACCGGACCATATCGGCCAGATCGGTCTGGTGCCAGGCGGGCAGCGCCTCGACAAGTTCCTTGAAGAGCGCGCGCAGCTTCGGATTCGCGGGCTGCCTGAGCGGACTTTTGAATGACGCCATGAACGGCACCCCCCAGGTCGAAAACAGCGTTGCGCGGCCGATGAGCGGCGCGCCAGCAGCCTTCAGTTCCGCCAGCGTGAAGGCGGCCAGCAAGGAATTCAGATAGTCCTGGGTAAATAGCGCCGGCTGCCTGTCGACATATTGATAGGCAAAGTACTCAATCGATGAACGCGCCTTCAAACGGCTGAAATCCATGATATAGACGCCGCCATTCGGCCGCAGCACGCGAGCGGCTTCGGCGAAGGTTTGCGCCAGCATCCCGGTGGTCGGCAAGTGATGCAGCGAAAGCGTCGAGATCACCGCATCGAAGCTTTGATCCGCAAATGCCGATAGACAAGTGATGTCGCCTTGCTGAAATGAAACATTGTCGAGTTCTTGCGCCGCGATGAGCGCCTCGGCTTGCGCCAGCATCGAGGGAGAAAGATCAATGCCGACAAAGCTGACATCAGGATTGAGGCGGGCTACCAGCGCCAATTGATTGGCCGGCCCGCAGGCCAGGTCGAGTACGCGATCGCCGGGCTTGATGACATCGGAGATATTGGCCCCATGAAATACGTAGGTTGGCGCCATCACGCCGGTTTCACGCCCGGCAGCCACGTAGGCTTGCACCTGGTCTTCATCATCCATGACGAGACTGGGTTCTGGCGTCCGTTCGATTCGCCCGCGCGACAAGGTTTCTCGAACAATGATCTTCAGCATCGACAGATTGGGCATGGCGTTTCTCCAAGTCATTCCTGATACCAGGAAGATTTTCTCATGTCACAGTTTACGGCGCGCGGCGAATATAGGATAAACCCAACACAGCTTGCTCTTTTGGGAAATTGACGATGAATGCTGCGCATCCAGAAAATGTGACGGGTAGTACACAAGCCGTGTCCGGCGTTTTATATCCGGCATCAGCCGCTGAAGTCGCCGCCATCGTTCGTCGCCATCGCTCGCCGCGCCGCCCGTTGTACCCGGTTTCGCAGGGGCTGAACTGGGGTTATGGCTCGCGTTCTCCGGTCACGGCCGATAACACCCTGATCGACTTGTCGCGCATGAACCGCATTCTCAATGCTGACGAAATTTCGCTGGACAAGCCGATTGCGGTCATCGAACCGGGGGTTACCCAGGCGCAGTTGTCGGCCTTTCTCGCCGAGCGTTGCCCTGAACTGACTTTCAATGTCACGGGCGCCGGTTGCGACACCAGCATTCTCGGCAATGCGCTCGACCGGGGAGTCGGTTATTTCGGCCCGCGCAAGGAGGATTTGTTCGGTCTGGAAATCGTCACCGGCACGGGTGAAATCCTGCGCACCGGCTTTCGCCGCCTGGGTGAGGAATCGCCGCTGGCGCATTGCCACCCTTACGGCCTCGGCCCGATGCTGGACGGTCTTTTTTTCCAGGGTAATTTCGGCATCGTGACCAGCGCCTGTTTCCGCCTGATTCCCCACCGCCCGAAGGAAGTCGCTATCTCGATGGCCTTGCGCAGCGTCGCTTTTCTGGCCGAATTCATCGACCAGTTGGCCCGCCTCAAGCGTGACGGTTTGCTGACATCGGTCACGCATATCGGCAACAAGGCGCGCACCCAATCGACGCTGTCTTACGGCGTCACCCGCTATCTGGAACAGCAATGCGGCTATACGCCGGAGCGCGCGGCGGCCGAAGCCGACCAGGTCATCGCTCTGGTTGCCCCGGATGAATGGGCCAGCCTGGCGGCGGTGACCGGCAACGCCGGTCAGGTGCGGGCGGCGATCAAGGAAATCCGCCAGCGCGTCGGTCGCATCGCTCGTGTCATGGTCGTCACCGATACCCTGCTCGATGTCGGCTATGCCGTCACGCACGCGCTGCGCTTCATTCCCTTCGCCCGCGCCAATGCGGCGGCGATTCATTCGATCCGTCCATTGCATGCCTTGGCGCTGGGTATTCCGACGGATGCGCCGATCGACAATCTGTTGTGGAAATATGGCCGCACCGATCTGCCGGCGAAAGCCCTCGATGAATCGCCCTGCGGCCTGCTGTTCGTCAACCCGGCGCTCCCTCTGGATGGCAAGGCCGTCGTTGCCGTGGTCGGCGAGCTGGAATCCGTCGCCGAACGGTACGGCCACAAACTTTATATGACCTTGAATATCGAAACCTCGACCTCGATGGTGGCGGTCATCAATCTGCTGTTCGACCGCTCCAACCCGGAGGAAACCGCGCGCGCCCGCCAATGCGCCGACGCGATGCTGGCCTGCATCCGCCGTCACGGCCTGGAACCCTACCGCGCCCGCGCCGACATGATGCCGGACATCGTCGCGGACAACGAGTATTGGCGAACCATCCGCCGGCTCAAGGAAATATTTGATCCCGACAACATCATCGCCCCCGGCAGATATAATTTTTCGACCTGAACATTTCCGGCGCTTGCATGTTTTTGCTCTCACTCCGGCTGGCTCTGCGCAACCTGACTCGCAACCGCAATCGGACGCTGATCGCCATGCTGACGGTGGCCGGCGGCGTCACCGCCTTTCTGCTCGCCGGCGGTTTCATCGACTGGATCTTCGACAACATGCGCGAGGCGACCATCCGTTCGCAATTGGGCCACATCCAGATCGTCAGACCGGGTTATTTTGAAAAAGGCATCGCCAACCCCTACGCCTTCCTGTTGCCTGGCGATTCTCCCGAAGAAGAACGCCTGCGGAGCGTTGCCGGCGTTACCTCCGTCACGCCGCGCCTGGCCTTCAGCGGCCTGGTCAGTTTCGGCGAGGTGACCGTCGGTTTCTCCGGCGAAGGCATCGACCCGGTGCGCGAGCGCCCGATCAGCACCCGCATCACCATCAAGGAAGGGCGCGATCTACAGAGCATCGACGACAACGCGGCCATCCTGGGCGAAGGCCTGGCCCGAACCCTCAACGTCAAGCCGGGCGATTCCATCGTTCTGCTGGGCACCACGGCCAGCGGCAGCGCGAATGCCATCGAGGTCAAGGTGGCCGGCATCTTTTTCACCATCTACAAGGATTACGACGACACGGCGCTGCGTCTGCCCATTCCGCTCGCCCGTAAACTGATGCGCGTCAAGGGCGCCACCAGTTGGGTCATCCTGCTCGAACAAACGAAAGCCACGGCGGCGACGGTCGACACCTTGCGTTCACTGCTGCCGCCGGATGGTTTTCAGATCGTTCCGTGGAACGAACTGGCTGATTTTTACAACAAGGTCGTGGTTCTGTTCTCGCAACAGGTCGATGTCGTCAAGATCATCATCAGCCTGATTATCATTCTGACCATTTCCAACATCCAGACCATGAGCGTGCTCGAACGCACCACCGAGATCGGCACGACCCTGGCTATCGGGCTGCGCGGCGGCGAAGTGCTGCGCCAGTTCCTGCTCGAAGGCGTCCTGATCGGCGTCGGCGGCGGCCTGATCGGCGTCGTCCTGGGCTATTTGCTGGGCGCCGGCATTTCGGCCATCGGCATCCCGATGCCGCCGCCGCCCGGCATGGCGCATGGCTATACCGGCCAGATACTGATCGCCGCCCCGCTGGCGATCGAGGCTCTGCTGCTCGCCCTGGTCACCACGCTGATCGCCAGCATCATGCCGGCCTGGAAAGCCAGCCGCATGAACATCGTCGACGCCCTGCGCTGCAATCAGTAAATGGCCACCTCCATCTTCTCGCTCGCCCTGAGAAACATCCTCCGCCAGCGTGCCCGCTCGGCGGCGACCCTCTCCGCCATTGCCATCGGCGTCGCCAGTCTGATTCTCGCCGGCGGTTTCGTTCAGGACATTTTCATTCAGCTTGGCGAAGCCATCATTCATTCGCAAACCGGCCATATCCAGATTACCCGCGACGGCTACCGCGAAGGCCGCCTTCGCGCCCCGGAAAGCTATCTGATCGAGCAACCGGAGCAACTCAAGGCAGAGATCGCCCAGGCGGTGCCGGAGATCACCTCGATCATGGCTCGTCTCGGTTTTTCGGGCGTCCTCAACAACGGTCGGCGCGACCTGGGCATTATCGGCGAATGCATCGAACCGGATGCCGAGGCCGCCATGGGAACTTATCTGCGCTACGTCGAAGGCCGCGCCTTGAAAAATGGGGATAGCGACGGCATCGTCGTCGGCCAGGGCGTTGCCCGCTCGCTCGGGCTTAAGGTCGGCGACCGCGTGACCTTGTTGATGACCCTGTCGGCAGGCGCGGTCAACACGCTCGACTTTGAAGTGGTTGGCGTTTTTCAGAGTTTCTCGCGCGATTTCGATGCCCGGGCCGTGCGTATTTCGCTGGAATCCGCCCGCATGCTGATGGATACCCAGGCCGCCCACCTGCTGGTGGTCATGCTCGGGCAGACCGCCGACACCGCCGCCGCGACCGCCACCCTGAAGCAGAAACTGGCCGGCCGGGGGTTTGAGGTCACAAGCTGGAACGCGCTATCCGATTTCTACGAAAAAACCGTGAATCTGTATGACCGCCAGTTCGGCGTCCTGCGTCTGATTATCCTGCTCATGGTGCTGCTCAGCGTGGTCAATAGCGTCAACATGACCTTGTTTGAGCGTACCCGCGAGTTCGGCACGATGCTGGCAGTGGGCGATCGTTCCAGCACCCTCTTCAAGCTCATCATGAGCGAAAGCGTCTGCCTGGGAATCATCGGCGCGCTGGCCGGCATGGTGCTCGGCTGTCTTGCGGCAATGGCCATTTCCGCCATCGGCATCCCGATGCCGCCGCCGCCCAACGCCAACCTCGGCTATACCGCCGTCATCCGCATCATTCCTGCAACCGTCATGACTTCGGGGTTGACGGGCTTCATCGCCACGATACTGGCTACCCTCATGCCCGCCCATCGCGCCGCCCGTCTCGATCCGGTCGAGGCGCTCCGTCACGGCGTTTAATTCCATTTCCAAATCAACCGATGACTTTGTCGGCTTCGCTTGCCGTACAACCGTACTGTCTCTCGCTTCGCCTTCGCGTCCTCGGCTGATTTGAAAATGGAATACGGCTTTTGGGCCAGGCGCTCGGCTGTTGTGAAAGCCGGCGACCGGGGTCGGCATGGTAGACTCGGGCCATTCTGTCCACTTTCTCGCATTTCATGTCCGGCAATACATTCGGCACCCTGTTTACGGTGACCTCCTTCGGCGAATCGCATGGGCCGGCCATCGGCTGTGTTGTTGACGGTTGTCCGCCGGGGCTGGAAATCAGCGCGGCCGACATCCAGATCGAACTGGATCGGCGCAAACCCGGCACCTCGCGGCACGTGACCCAGCGGCGCGAGGCGGATGCGGTCGAGATTCTTTCCGGCGTTTTCGCGGGGCGGACGACCGGCACGTCGATCGCGCTGCTGATCCGCAACCAGGATCAGCGCAGCAAGGATTACGGCAACGTCGCCGCGACCTTCCGGCCCGGCCACGCCGATTACACCTACACCCAGAAATACGGTTTCCGCGATTACCGCGGCGGCGGCCGCGCCTCGGCGCGCGAAACCGCGGTGCGCGTGGCGGCAGGCGCAATTGCCCGCAAATGGCTGTGGCAGCGCTATGGCGTCGAGATTCGCGGCTGGATGAGCGCGCTCGGGCCGATTGAAATTCCTTTCGTGTCGGCCGCCGACATCGACGGCAACCCCTTCTTCGCGCCCAACGCCGGCATCGTGCCGCAGCTTGAGGCGTACATGGATCAGTTGCGCAAATCACTCGATTCGATTGGCGCGCGGATTACCGTCACTGCCAGCGGCGCGCCGCCGGGTTGGGGCGAGCCGGTTTATGGCCGACTGGACGCCGACATCGCCGCCGCAATGATGGGCATCAATGCCGTCAAGGGCGTCGAAATCGGCGCTGGCTTTGCCGCGGTCACCCAGCGCGGCAGCGAGCACGGCGACGAGATGACGCCGCAGGGCTTTCTCAGCAACCACGCCGGCGGCGTACTCGGCGGCATTTCGACCGGCCAGGAGATCGTCGTCAACCTGGCCGTCAAGCCGACCCCGTCGATTGCCCAGCCGCGGCGTTCGGTCGATCTGGAAGGGCGGCCGGTCGAAGTGGCGACCGAGGGGCGGCACGACCCCTGCGTCGGCATCCGGGCGACACCGGTCGCCGAGGCGATGCTGGCGCTGGTGCTGATGGATCATGCCCTGCGTCATCGTGCCCAATGTGGCGATGTCATCTGTACGACGCCGCGCCTGCCGGGGTCATGCGCGTAAATTTTTTCAATTCTTCCGCCATCCGAGCGGAACTGCCATTAAAGGGGAGTAAGCATGAAAGTGGATCACCACGATCTTTACCAGGATTTTCCAGAAATGAAGGACGCCATCGATGTCCTCAAAGCCGGCAATGCACATTTCGCCCGGCTTTTGGCTTCTTACGACCGCCTGACCGGCAAGGTCGAGGATCTGGAAGAGCATGACATGCCGGTCGCCGATTTCACGCTCGAAGACATGAAGAAGCAGCGCGTCAAACTCAAGGATGACCTGTATCACCTGTTGCTGGCCTTCCGCGCCGGCCAGCAGGCCGCTTCGCGCTAACCGCCGGAGGGCCGACCCCTATGGGTAGTACAGATCATGGCTGCAAGCGGAGCCTGTCCTGGCTCCCTGTTTTATGCGCCGCCCTGGTGAGCGCGCCGGCGCTGGCGGAGGTGCAGAACAATCCGGGTCATGACCGGCCCGGTCTTGGCTTCACGCCCGCCGTGCTGCAAGCCGGTGATTTCACGCTGGAACAGGGGCTGCCCGGCTGGAGCCGCGCCGACGGCGTGTCGCAGTACAGCGCCGATACCCTGCTGCGGCTGGGCGTCGGTCATGCGCTGGAACTGCAACTCGGAACGGGCTGGAATCGGCTCAAAGAGTCGGGTTCCACCACGACCGGGCGTTACGATACCTCGCTGGCCGTGAAATTCGCCCCCAAAACGACCGGCGACGTGAGTTGGGGATTGCTCGGCAGCGTTGAGTTCACCGATGGCGCACAGGCATTTCGCGCCGAACGAACCCAATATCTGCTGGGCGCCAGCGTCAGTTGGCAGCGCAGCGAAAATCATGCGTTGGGTCTTTACCTGGAAGCGGCGCATGGCGATAGCGACAATCAGATGCTGGCCGTCAACAGCAGCCATGCGCTGACGGAAACGCTGAACATGTACGTCGAGGCGGCGGCGCAACATCTTGGCGGCATCGGCCACGGCAGCATGGGCGGCGCAGGGCTGGCCTGGCAAGTCACGCCGCGCGTGCAACTGGACATCGGCGTGCGTCATCGTCTGGGCGGCCATGCCGATACCTGGCAAGGCGGCGCTGGTTTTTCGGTTTATTTCGGCGATTGAAGCATCGGCCAAGCGCCGCTGGTTGCCCGCGCCAGTTACCTGAACGCCTCCGGTAAAATCGCCGGATGCCTGCTTTGCCCCGTTCCCTGCCCTATTGGCGCCTGTCCGGCTACTACTTTTTCTATTTTGCCTTCATCGGCGCTTTCTCGCCCTATTTCGGGCTGTATCTGCAATCGCTCAATTTCTCGGCCTGGGACATCGGTCTTTTGATGTCGCAGATGCAGTTGATGCGCATGTTCGGCCCCAACCTCTGGGGCTGGCTGGCGGATCGTTACGGACAGCGCATGCGCATCATCCGCCTGGCCAGCATCATTGCCCTGGCCGGCTTCTCCGCCTTTTTCTGGCTCGACCGGCTGCCCGGCATGCTGCTGGCGATGGCGCTCTTGGCCTTTTTCTGGAGCGCCGCGCTGCCGCTGGTCGAGATGCTGACCTTCGA
>JGI20166J26741_11540807_pt1 | contig 12247 bp, 12 predicted proteins | sample TergutCu122P5_FD_26741 | JGI IMG/M metagenome (IMG submission 26741) | reverse complement strand
CATCGGCATGTGCGCCGCAAACAACCCGCCCGCCCAGTCCATCAGGAACAAAGCGGTAAACAGCGCCCAGTAGCGGTAAGTGCTGAAAAAGTCGGCGGCGATCCATTGGCGCCGGTCGTGGTTCAGGGACGTATTCGGCAAAGTGTCTGACATCGGGTTCTCTATGTTTATACGGCGTATGTTTCTTTATTTTTTATCGGCGGCAGCGTTTTTCCGTTCGTTAAGAACCTTGAGCGCAAGAGCCAGATTTTTCTGGGTATTGCTCCATAATACGGCGCCTTCTCTTGAGTAAATTCATTCAACGCCTCGTGAAAGGCGGCCACCGCCTGTTCTAGATATTCACTGCCGCTTGCGCGCTTCACCTCATGCGCCATGCTGGGGCGTGCCAATCAAAAAGGCAAGGCGGGTAGCCTTGCCTTTTGTCGCTTGCCTTGTGGAAATCAAGGTCGGTCAATTCTTGCGTTTTTTATACGCGCCGGCCAAGCCGAGCAAACCGCTGGCAAACAGCAGCATGGTGGCTGGTTCGGGAACAGCGGCCTGATAACCCTCATTGAGTCTGATATTGTCAAATTGGTACGGATCAGCATAGTTAACCGGATTTGTCTCCGGCGCCTGCTGCCAACTGACCGAGACCAGATCGGTGAAATCGGCATCGAAGAAAAAGGTCTGGGGGCCGAATACCCCATCCAAGGTAAAGGTTTGTTGAACCATGCCGCCATTAGCCAGCAGGCCGTAAAAGGTAACGGCAAACGGCGGGTTATAGCTTTGACCCGCATTCAATTCGCACAGATCAATGCTATTGAGCTGGAACAAGCTACCATCCGTTCTGCTCAAAACGGTCGTTTCTCCCCAATCGTAAACAAATAGCGCCGTCGATCCGGAGAAGCTCGAGTTCTGCATCCCCAAAGCTGCAAAGCCCGTGGGGCCATTGGTAGCCAACTGAAATCCGTCTTCTTCGTAATAGTTGCCCACCCATGCGCCCACCCATGGGACGTAGGGGTCTGGATTTTTCAGCGATTCAAAATCAATGACTGTGGCCTGGGCGGCGCTTGCAAATCCAAACACCATTATTAAACCTAATAATACATACTTCAGTTTCATACCCCCCTCCCTAAAAATAGATACCGATCATCAGGCCCCCCCACCAGCCTGATTTTATTGACGACCAAATAAAGCGCTTGTCAAGTAAATTTTTCTGGGTAAATTTTGCTCAATTCGCCGGTCAGTATCACAATGTGGTCATTCGAGAAAATCGTCAAAATGATACCATTGGCAGGGATGCGCCTTTACGGCCTCTTCGAGAAGCTGGGCATAGCGCCGCGCCGCTTTTTCCATCTCTTTACCCCGTTCGGCGCGGTTCTCCGTCTTGACTCTAATCGCCTCCGACAGGCGGAAATGATACGAATTCTGGCCGGTGCGGAAGGCGAAAAAGACAAAAACCGGGGCGCCGCTGGCCAGCGCCAGGGCAAAGGGCGCGGCTGGCAGCCGGGCGCGGCTGGCAAGAAAATCCACATCGAGGGAGCGTTGATTCTTCTGCCAGACGGTATCCCCGGCCAGCGATACGACGCCGCCCTCTTGTAAAAAACGCAAGCCGGCGACAGCGCGGAAGGGATCGTTTTCTTCGCGCCCCAAAGCGGCGATGCTGACGCCAGCGCGGCGCAGGCCGTCTTTCTGGCTTTTCTCGATTCCCTCCTTTTCCTTTTCACCCATATAGAGCAAGAGCCGCGCCTCGGCCAGCCGACGGGTCAAAAGCCAGGCCGCCATCTCCCAGTTGCCGAGGTGCGACATCAAAAGAATCGCGCCCTGGCCATTTTCGACCGCCTGTCGCAGCCGCTCCAGGCCCTCCGAGGAAAAGGCCGGTTCGAGGCCAAGCCGGGCGCGGAAACGGTCGGCGTGGATGGTGGTGAAGTTCTGGAATTGTTTGAAAACGCACCAGAGATGATACAGGCCACGGCGCTGGGGAAAGAGCGCCCGGTAAAAGCGGCGGCTGGCCCTGGTTTTCGCCGGGCGGCAGAAATAGCCGCAGGCGACGGCGCGGGCAAAGGCGGCGTAAAAGTAAGCGGCAACGGATGCGAGAAAACGGCGCGGCATATTCATAAGGCAAACTATTACATTTCTTTCTTTGGATGCGCCACTGCCGCCCGGCAAAAAGCATCGGGAAAAATAATTCCGTAAAATCCGCCGGCAAAACGCGCGGGCTGGACTTTATCTTGCATTCGGATAACGGGCGGCAAAGATACTCTGACGGAAAGCGCCAGTCCCGGTGACGCCGGAAAGGCGGCGCGCCAAACCCCAGCACAAAGGAATTGGGTCATGGCCGAAAAAAAAGACAACAAAGAAGAGGGCGGCGGTGGAAAGAAGAAAAACAAGATGCTCATTCCGATTGTGGCTGGGGCCTTGGCGCTGGTCATCATCATCGCCATCGGCAGTTATTTATTGATTGGCAAAAAACCACCGCCGCCGGAAGAAAAGGGGCAACCGGCGCAGAATGTGCCGGTGCCCGACCTGTCGCAAAAGCCGGACATCGGGCCGATGGTGGAAGTAAAGGAATTCATTGTCAATATCATCAGCCAGGACGAACAAAAACACTACGTCAAGGCGTCATTGTCAATCGAATTGTCCAACCCAAGCGCCCAGGCGGAAGTCAACCAGCGGATGCCGCAGATCCGCGACGCCATCCTGATGCTGGTCGGCAACAAGACCAATGAAGAATTGCAGGATTTACAGGGCAAACGGCAACTTAAGGCGGAGATGATCAGCAAGATCAACGTGTTATTACGCACGGGCCGGGTCAACAACATTTATTTCACCGACTTCGTCGTCCAGTGAGATTACCGTGGAACCCATTCTCACCCAGGAGGAAATCCGTGATTTGCTGGCGGCGATCAAAAGCGGCGCCGTGCCGCTCGATGATGGCGAACAGTCAGGATTCCGTCACTGCCGCCCGCTGAATCTCTTCGACGCGGCGCGGCGGCAGCAAACGGACAGCCGTATCGCCAATTTTGACTTGATTGTCGATGCCTTTGCCAAAAACTACGCCGCTGCCCTCACCAACAGCCTGCAACGCACCTGTTTCATCCAGAAAACACGCATCGAAAGCATACCGTGGCAGGATTATGCGGCCATGGACGGGAAAAATTCCGGCGGCATCGGCATGTTCAGCCTGGAGCCGCTGCACCACAGTGTCCTGGTGCTGTTCGACGCCAAGCTGGCGTTTTCCCTGGTCGAAATCATGCTCGGCGCATCCCGGCAACTTGGCGGTCTGCGTCTGGAGCGAGAGCTGACCACCATCGAATTGTCGATTCTCAAATCGCTGCTCGCCCTCGTCACCGGCGGCCTCAACCGCGCCTTCGCGCCGCTCGTCACTCTGCACAGCTCGCTGACACGGGTTGAGCGCAACATGCGCCTGGTGTCGATTGCCGAGCCGGAGGCGGATGTGATTATCACCGGTTTGCAACTGACCATGGGCGAATTGACGGGCGATATTGATTTGGTCGTGCCGCTGGCCGCCATCGAGCCGCTACGCGGCAAGCTGAAAGAATTATTGAATGTCAATGTTTTGACAAAAAACTCCTGGCGGGAAAGCGCGAAAAACGCCCTGTCGCTGGTCGAGGCGACAGTCATTGCCCAGTCGGGCGTCATCACCATGGCGGTTGGCGATATCCTCAGCCTGAAACCTGGTGATACCATCCCGCTCGATTACGACCCAAACGCCTCTTTGAAGATTCTCGTCGAAGACAAGATAAAATTTTACGCCCAGGCGGGCATCAGCGGCGGCAAAAAAGCCGTCGGCATTACCGCCGTCAATATGTGAGGAACAGCTATGGAAGCGGGACAAAATGGTTATTCCAACCGGCCGGATCCGGACGAATTGCGGGAACTCCTGGGTGATGCCAATAATCAAACGGCGGCGGGCCGGCGCGGCCTGGAGTTTCTTTATGACATCCCTTTGCAGGTGTCGGTGGAAATTGGCCGCAGCCGCATCCCATTGAAGGATCTTTTGCAAATGAGTGAAGGCTACGTCATCGAGCTCGATAAACTGGCCAGCGAACCCCTCGATCTCTACGTCAATTCGCGGCTCATCGCCCGTGGCGAAGCGGTGATGATCGGCGACAAATTCGGCATTCGCCTGACCGACGTCATCAATACCAGCGACCGCATCGAAAAGCTGGGCTGATTATGCGCCATTATGCCGGCATAAAGTTTTTGGTCTTGGCCATGCCGCTGGCGCTGGGGCTGCTGCCGGGATTGGCGGCGGCGGCCGGAAACGCCCCCGCCGCCGATTCGCTGACCGGCGCCTATTTTCGCTTTGTCGCGGCGCTAGTTTTAGTGATAGGCGTCATGTTGCTCTTATACGCCCTGGTGAAAAAACGTTTTTCCTTGCTGCACAATCGCACCGACAACCTCATCCGGGTGGTGGAGACGAGGCCCGTGGCCCCACGCGCCTCTTTGTGTCTTGTTGAAGTGCGCGGCCAGGAATTTCTTTTGGGCCTCAGCCAAAACAGCATCAATCTGCTGACCGCCTTTGAAATTGAAAAAGCGCGCCGCCAGCCGGATGGGCCAGCGGCAAGCCAATCCTTTGACAGCTTTCTGCAAAGCAGCCGCGCGGCCAAACAGGCGGCCAGCCCAATCTCCGAACAGCCATGAAAGCCTCTTCTTTTGCGGCGCTAGTCATTTTTCTGACCATAATTTTGTTGCCGGCGGCAGGCCAAGCCATCGACGTGCCAACCGTCACCCTGGGCATGGACAAGGCCAACAGCCCGGAAAAAGTTTCAACCGCCATCCAGTTGCTGCTGCTCCTGACGGTTTTGACGGTCACGCCGTCGATCATTCTCATGACCACCTGTTTCACCCGCGTCGTCATTGTCCTGGGTTTTATCCGTCAGGCGCTGGGCACGCAGAACATGCCGCCGACCCAGGTCATCCTTGGCCTGGCCCTCTTTTTGTCGTTTTTCATCATGACGCCGACGCTGGACGCCATCCGTGTCAATGCCTTGACACCATATATGGAGCAGAAAATCGGCCAGGAGGAGGCCCTGACCAGGGCGATGGCGCCCTTGCGCGCCTTTATGTTCAGCCAGGTGCGGGAAGAGGAACTGACGCTGATGACCGAAATCAGCGGGCAACAAGAGCCAATGAATCGCGACGGCGTGCCGACCTCGACCCTGATTCCGGCCTTTATGCTGTCGGAGCTGAAACGGGCCTTTCAGATGGGATTCATGATCTACATCCCCTTTCTCGTCATCGATATGATCGTCGCCTCGATCCTCATGTCGATGGGTATGATGATGCTGCCGCCGGTAATCATTTCCATGCCGTTCAAACTGCTGCTGTTTGTCCTGGTCGATGGCTGGAACCTGATTGTTGGCTCGCTGATAAAAAGTTTCAGCGTTTGATTCGCCTCACCCAAAGAAAAGGCCATGACTCCAGAAATCGCCATCGACATCTGCCGCAAGGCCATCACCGTTATCCTGTCGGCGGCGGCGCCGATGCTTCTCGTCGGCATGACCGTCGGCCTCATGGTTTCGATCTTCCAGGCCGCGACCCAGATCAACGAACAGACGCTTTCCTTCATCCCAAAGGTGGCCGCCGTGCTCATCACCCTGCTCTTGTCCGGCCCCTGGATCATCCGTCTCCTTTCCACCTTTTCCATCGATCTTTTTCGGATGATCGCCACCATGTGAAGATCAAAACTCTGATCGCCGCATCGGCGGCATCGGAATAAGCCGTGGAACTCCAACAAATCCCCGTCGAGCAATTTCTGCTTTTTCTCACCATCCTGGCGCGGGTGGCCAGTTTTATCATCGCCATCCCAATTTTTTCCACCACCCAGTCGCCGGTCATGGCGCGCATCGGCCTGATTTTCATGGTCACATTGACGCTCTTTCCGGCCCTCGCGCCCCAGATCCAGGCGGCGGCTTTCGCGCCATTGCCCTTCACCCTCTTCATCCTGGCCGAAACCTTGCTGGGTCTGTTGATGGGTTTGACGGCGCGGCTGATCTTCACCGCCGTCGAGTTCGGCGGCACGGTCATCGGCTATCAAATGGGCTTTGCCGCCGCCAACGTCTACGACCCGACCGGCCAGCGGCAGGTGGCGCTTTTATCGCAATTTCAGAATGTTTTTGCCATTTTGATTTTTCTTGCCCTTGATGGGCATCATTACTTCTTTCGTATGGCCATTCATTCTTATCAACTGCTGCCGCCGGGCAAACTCGATTTCGGCGGCGGCGCCGTTCCCTATCTGATGCAACTGGCCAGCCACATGTTCACGCTGGGCGTGCAGTTCACCGCCCCGGTGCTGGCGGTCTTGCTGCTCTCCGGCCTGATCTTGGGCGTCATGGCCAGGGTTTTCCCGCAGTTGAACGTTTTCATGTTGTCGTTTCCCTTAAACATCGGCATCTCCTTCATTGTCATTGCCCTGACCTTTGACATGATGACCATGCTGCTGCGACGGGAATTTGACTCGCTGCCAGAACGGCTGGGACGGCTTTTGTCACTTTTGGCCGGGTAATGGTGGCATTGAAATTGAAAGAGTTTGCCCGAGCAGACTCCCCCCGGCCGCCGCGGGAAGCGGCGATAATCCACAGGGAAAACCATGGCGGAAGAATCGACTGGCCAGCGTAGCGAGGCCCCAACAGCGAAACGTCGGGATGATTTCCGCAAAAAGGGCCAGGTGGCGCAGAGCCGCGAGGTGCAGACGGCGGCCATTTTCACCATGGGCCTCTTGTTTTGGCTCCTGTATATGCCGGTATTCTGGCGCGGCTTGCTCAATCTCTTGCGCCATATCTTTGAAAATATCGACGGTTTCACGGCCACCGGCGCCGCCACCTTGAATTTGTTCATCTTTCTCGTTATGCGGGCGGGGGCCCTGGTGGCGCCGCTTTTTCTCTTCATCGCCCTCGTCGCCTTTTTTGCCACCTTTTTGCAAATCGGCTGGCTGATGACCTCAACGCCCTTGATCCCCGACCTGAAAAAGCTCGACCCAATCAAGGGCATGGGCCGGTTCTTCTCGAAACGCTCGCTCCTCGAGCTGGTCAAATCCATGGCTAAGGTGCTCTTGATCGGCTGGGTGGCCTTTGCCACCGTGCAGGGGAAATTCGGCGAGGCGCTGCTCTTGATCGACGCCTCGATCGGCGCGACGCTTTCCTATATCGCCAGCACCGCCGCCCTGATCATGGGCAAGGTCTGCGGCGTCATGATCGTCCTCGCCGGCATCGACCTTTTTTTCGTCCGCTTCGAGATGGAAGAAAAAATGAAGATGACCAAACAGGAGGTGAAGGAGGAATTCAAGGAGACCGAGGGCGATCCGCACATCAAGGCGCAGATCCGCTCGATTCAGCAATCGATGGCCAGAAAAAGGATGATGGCCGAGGTGCCCAAAGCCGATGTCGTCATCACCAACCCGACCCACTACGCCGTGGCCATCCGCTATGACCCGGACGAAATGCCAGCGCCGACGATCATCGCCAAGGGCATGGACATTCTCGCGGAAAAAATCAAAGAAATCGCCAGAGAAAAGCAGGTGCCGATTGTCGAGAACCCACCAGTGGCGCGATATTTGCATAAATTTGATCTCGGAACGGTCATCCCGGAAGAAATGTTCAAAGCGGTGGCGGAAATCCTCGCCCACGTCTACAGCCTGAAAGGAATGACGGAACCGCCAGGATGAATCACCTGACCCCTGTAACCTGTCTCCTGTAACCTGACCCCTGACCTATGGAACTGACCGCGGCGCGACAACTTGTCACGAGAGACAATCTGTGGGGACTGACCAAACGCAGCGACGTGATGGCCGCCTTTGGCCTCGTGGCGATTCTCTTCGTCATGATCATCCCGGTGCCGCCGCTGCTGCTCGACTTTTTCCTGGCCATAAATATTAGTGTCGCGCTGTTGATCCTCATCATCAGCATCTACACGGTCAAGGCCACCGAGTTTTCCATTTTCCCGGCGGTGCTGCTCACCACCACCCTCTTTCGCCTGGCCCTAAACGTGGCCTCGACGCGGCTGATTCTTCTGCATGGCGACCAAGGGCCGAGCGCGGCCGGCCATATCATCCAGGCCTTCGGCCAATTTGTCATCGGCGGCAATTATGTGGTCGGCGTGGTCATTTTCGCCATTCTGGTGCTGATTAATTTCATGGTTATCACCAAAGGCGCGGGCCGCGTCGCCGAGGTGGCCGCCCGTTTCACTCTCGACGCCATGCCGGGCAAACAGATGGCCATCGACGCCGACCTGAACGCCGGCCTGATCGACGAAAAAACCGCCCGCCGCCGCCGCGAGGAAATCGCCAACGAATCGACCTTCCACGGGGCCATGGACGGCGCGTCGAAGTTCGTCAAAGGCGACGCCATTGCCGCCATCATCATTACCCTGGTCAATATCGGGGCCGGATTTATCATCGGCGTCGTCCAGAAAGGTATGCCGATTGCCGACGCCGCCGCCAATTATACGATTCTCACCGTCGGCGACGGGCTGGTCGCCCAGATTCCGGCTTTGATCATTTCGACCGCCGCCGCCATGCTGGTAACGCGGGCCGCCGGCGAAAAAGATTTTGGCAGCGATCTGCAAAAGCAGTTTTCGCGGAGTTCCGTGGCCTTGTTTGTCATGGCGGTGATGGTTTTGCTCTTTTCTTTCATCCCCGGTATGCCTTTCCTTCCCTTTGCCTTGCTGTCGATTGGCGTCGGCCTGATGGCCCTGCATATTTATCAAGAGCAGCAGAAAGCCTTGGCCGCGACGCCGGAAGCGGCCATCCCCGAAGACGCGCTCGCCGCCCCGGAAGAAAATTTTGAGCAGATGCTCAGTGTCGATTTGTTGCAGCTCGAGGTCGGCTACGGCCTGATCCCCTATGTCGATGTCAATCAGGATGGCGAGCTGCTGCGCCGCATCCAGTCGATCCGCCGCCAGTGCGCCCAGTCGATGGGCTTCATCGTGCCGCCGGTGCACATCAAAGACAATCTGCAACTCTCGCCGAATCAGTACGCCTTTTCTCTGAAGGGCGTGCGCGTCGCCGAATCGGAGATCATGCCCGGCCATTACATGGCCATGGATCCTGGCATGGTGACCGAGCAGATCAAAGGTATCGCCACCACCGAACCGGCCTTTGGCCTGCCCGCCATCTGGATCACCGAAGACAAGAAGGAACGGGCGCAAATCGCCGGCTATACGGTGGTCGATGCCGCGACGGTGATGGCCACCCATATCAACGAGATGATCAAGCGCTACGGCCATGAGCTGCTTGGCCGCCAGGAAGTGCAGCAACTGCTTGAAAATCTTGGCCGCTCCTATCCAAAACTGGTCGAGGATCTGGTGCCGAACGTGCTGGCCCTGGGCACAATCATGCGGGTTTTGCAGCGGCTCTTGAAAGAGGGGATTCCGATTCGCGACCTGCGGACAATTTTGGAAACCATGGCCGACTGGGCGCCGATGACCCGCGACCCGGAAATCCTCACCGAATACGTTCGCCATGCCCTGTCGCGGGCCATCAGTTCGCAACTGGCCACAGACGGCGTCATTCCCTTGATCACGCTGGCAAAACCGGTGGAGGACGCCATCACCGCCGCCGTGCAGCACAAGGAAAGCGGCAGCTATCTGTCGATCGACCCGAAAATGGCCCAGAACATTCTCGACTCCATCGGCCAGGGTCTGCCACTTTTCGAGGGCGAGCAAAAACCCGTTCTGTTGGCGGCGCCGCAGATTCGTCCCCATGTGCGCAGCCTAACCGAACGTTACTTCCCGAATTTGTTTGTTTTATCGCATAACGAGATAGCTCCGAACCTGAAAATCCGTTCTCTGGCCACGGTGACCCTCTGATGCAAGTGAAAATTTTTGAAGCCGCCGATATGACCACCGGTCTCAAGCAGATCCGCGAGGAACTTGGTCCGGACGCCCTGATCCTTTCCACCCGCACCCGCCGTGAGGGCCCCTTGGGGCTGCTCGGCAAACCGGTGGTGGAAATCACGGCGGCCATCGACGACAGCCCGCCCCTGGCCGGCAATGCCGTGACCATGGCCGAAAGAAATATCCTCACCGGCGGCGGCCAGGTAACGGATATTCTGGCAAGGACGTCGGCGCGCGCGCGGGCGAATTCCCCGGTTCATTCGCCGCTGGCGAGAAAGCGCATCGATCTTACCGTCGGCGCCAATGAGGACTTGCTGGCCGATCTTCAACCACTGGAAAAAAGCCCGATTGTGGCGACCAAGCCGTCACCGGCAAAAAGCCAGGCGAGCCCCCAGGTAAGCCAAAGCCCGCGGCGCGACGCACCGCCAGAGGCCAAAACGGCGACGCCTGGAACAAAGCCAGCGGACGACCGCCAGCAACTCTTGGCCGCTCTTAGCGAAGACAGCGCGGCAAAAGTTTTGACCAACAAAAAGAAAAAAAATCGGGAGACGGCAAAAACACCCACGGAACAGCCGCCAAAGCCCAAAAAGGCCAGCATAAAAAAACGCGACGCCATCGCGGCTACGCCTCCAGAGCCGACGACTCCAGAGCCAGCGCCGCCGGAAAACGGCGGCCAAGCGACCGGTAAAAAAATTGCGCGACGGCGGACGGAGAAAAAAAGCCCCGCGAAAAATACCGGCATCGCCACCCAAAACGGAGCGCCGCTTGCGGCGCCGCCAAAACGAAAGCGCTCCCCTAGCAAAGCGTCCACCGAAAAATCCGCCGCAAAGTCAGCCGCAAAACTCGCCACAAAGCCTGCCGCAAAGCCGGCTGTAAAACCCGCCGCAAGACCCGCCGATTTTTTTACCGGGTCTTTGCGCAAAACCGGCGAACAAGCGGCGGAGGCGCCGCCGCATATCCTTTCTTATCTGAAAAATCGCGGCATCGAGACTGAGGCCGCCCAGGCCCTGGCCTGCCATGCCGGGCGGGTTTTGCCGCTGGCGCGACTGCATGACCCGCAAGCGGTGCGCCGCTGTCTGCTCGACGCCATACAGAATTTCATCTCGGTGGCGCCGCCCGATTTCAGCGGCGGCGCCCAGCAGCGCCGCATTGCCCTGGTCGGACCGACCGGCGTCGGCAAAACCACGACCATCGCCAAGCTGGCCGCCTGGTATCTGGCCCGCCAGCACGGCAAACTGACCCTCATCACCATTGATACCTATCGCATCGCCGCCGTCGAACAACTGAAAGTTTATGGCGAAATCATGCGTCTGCCGGTCGAGGTGGTGATGAACCCGCCGCAACTGGCCACCTGTCTGCAAAAACACCGCGACGCCGACATGATCCTCATCGACACCTCCGGCCACAGCCCGCAAAATGCGGAAATGGTGGCGGAATTGGGCGAGTTTTTCGCCGCCTGCCCGGCGATTGAAAGGCATCTGGTGTTGTCGGCGACCACGCGCGAGAACGAACTTTTGCACAGCCTGCGGGCTTTTCAGCCGTTGGATGTGGAGCGCACCATCTTCACGAAAATCGATGAATGCTCAAATCTCGGCGTCCTCTTGAACGTGCAACTGCACAACGCCCAGCCTTTGTCTTTTCTCACCAACGGCCAAAGGGTTCCGGAAGATCTGCTCGAGATTGACCGCCGGTCGGTTGCGGAACTGATTCTCTCCGAAGGAGCCGCACGTCATGCTTAATCCACGCCGCTCAAGCGATCAAGCCGAGACCCTGCGGGCCCTCAACGCCCCGGAGCTCGAAGAGGGCATGGCCGTAAGCGCCATGGCCGACACCGGCACCGCCGTCTACGCCATCACCGGCGGCAAGGGCGGAGTCGGCAAAACCGCGCTCACCGCCAATCTTGCCTATAACCTGGCTTTGCAAGGCAAACGGGTGCTGATCCTCGATGCCGATCTGGGACTGGCCAATATCGATGTCATGTTCGGCATCACCCCCGCATACAATCTGGGCCATTTTTTCGCCGCCGAACGGCGTCTGACCGATATCCTCACCGAAGGGCCGCTGGGCATCAAGATTCTGCCCGCCGGTTCCGGTATGCAGCAGATTACCCGTCTCGACAGCCAGCAGAAGATCCGCCTGCTCGACGCCCTCGATTCTTTGCAGATGACATTTGATTTTCTGCTCATCGACACGGAAGCGGGAATTTCGGAAAACGTCACCTACTTCAACACGGCGGCGCAGGAAATCATCGTCATGACCACGCCCGACCCGACGGCAATCACCGACGCCTACGCCCTGATGAAGCTCTTATCCACCCAGTACCATGAAAAGCATTTCAATCTGGTGATCAATCAGGTGTCGAAAGACAGCGACGCCCTGACGGTTTTCAAAAAATTGACCATGGTCGCCA
>JGI20166J26741_11540696_pt1 | contig 12247 bp, 12 predicted proteins | sample TergutCu122P5_FD_26741 | JGI IMG/M metagenome (IMG submission 26741) | reverse complement strand
ACATTTTCATATGCACTTGTCCATTTTTTATTATCATAGTCTGTTTCCTGTGTCCAGTTTATTGCAGACACAAATTTACTGTTCTGAAGGCACAGTGTAGATACTATATACTGTACAGTCACTATACTGTGATATGCAACACACAGGATCAATCAGCATCAGTGTACAATTGACAGTGGAATTTTCCCGCACACTTTGGCCACTCCAAATCAGTGAGTTGTATATGTAGCTTTCCTTAATAAATGATGTGCATGGCTGTGAAACATTGTCTCATACTTCAAGCACAGAATATACATGATACACATTTATAAAAAAAGGGCTTAAGAAAGTATTTATTCCCCAAAATGATAGAACAGGGGAAAAGGGGACGTTATATAATGGAACATTAGTTATTTCATAGCCTAGACACGTAAGTCATGATGCAGATATATGAAAGGCATATAGAATTTTACGGGGAATGTCTTATAAAGTGTTTGGAAAACATTATGATACATCTTAAGAACACAGACCGTGAGAATAGAAAGTGGATGTAAATAAATCACCATGTCTAATGGTGTGCTTGGTGTTAGCAGAGAGGGACTCTCATTTTGCACTAAGTGACAGTTAATTACAAATGCTGAATTTAAAAAATGGAATATAAGCTACAGAGGTTTTGAGAATGTGGATTTGAATGACCACAGAAGGGGCCCAAAATTAGTTGCTTAGTGTCATTTTTACAATAGCAGTTTTGTTAGCAAAGTAATAGCTATAAGCCAGACAGAGGGTGTTCAACTTTTGACATGGGTAAAAATTCTCATTTTGTCACCAAGTACAGACTTAGCTCTGGAACACATCAGTACGGACTGACTGCTTTGAATGTGTTAATCATCTTGAAGTCAAAGACAAAATATGACAACTGTTAACCCCCATGGAAGACCAGTGACTCAGAAACAAAAATTTAATACAAGACAGTGAAGATTTGGAATCTAAACTTTTCAAGTGGTTTCACCATGGATGACTTGCAGCTGTAGTGCACAGCAAATGGTGGTCAGGGCTACTGCTTCTAAAGGGCAACTCATAATCAATGGCTTTTGAGTACAACTCTTTGTGTGGGTATAAAAATATTAAATTTCAGTTCGGATAATGCTAAAGCCACAAAGAATGTTACACATCTTTCTTCTTTATGTTCATATCTCCACGGAAACTACTTCAAAAAAGATTAAACACTGCCGTACCTACTTCATCTTATTCTAACAGTGCTCTACTGTGAAATACATAACCAAAAGTTATGAATGTCACAAGTACCCACTACATTTGGAATTTTCTATTCCCTGTTCTTGTCTCTTGTATTCAAATTTCTGGCACACTGTTTTTAAATAATCAAAATTTATGTTCTATCTCAGAAACAGACCACATTTCACAACCAGGAAAAGCAACTGGTAGCAACTGTCATTTCATGAACCTTCAGAAAGTAATGAATCCAGTGCAATAAGCCATCTCTCTTCTTACCTCTTTACATTCTCCATCCTCCTCACTTGCTTCCTTAAGTTCCAGCAACAGCAGGTCCAGGGTCTGAAATGGGAGCCATGTGGGAGGTGAAGTGGTCAAAAGTGAGTGTTCCAATCCAAAGTATTCCTTGCCACGTCCCAGCACAGCCCAAACGTATTCCTTGGCAAAGTCAGCTGCCTCCACAAGCCTGCCAGATGACAGCAGTACGCGCAGAAGCTCAGCGGGGTTCCTCTGCTTATATGATGTAACCAGCCAGTTTGGCAGGAAAGCACCCAGCCCCAAGAGTCGAGCAGCTACAGCCTTATGCAGTGTGCTCTGCCTGGGACTCTCATACTTATTCAGCAGTGTCTCCAATAGTCGCCACGCCAATGACACGGCTGTCGCTTCTCCAATACCAAGCTCTGATGAAGGAGATAAACACACAGTATTATAGCCTTCAAGTAAGCATGCCTTTAAACGTTCCACACCCTCTGTCATTCTCAGTGTGACATTCTGAAACCATGTTTTAGGCCATTTTGGAATCAGCCCAATAATTCTGAAATTATAACAAAATAAACTGGATCTGGAGGAATGCTTATGTTAGACCCTAAAAGATCAAATTAAATAACACCATACCAGAACTACTGAACAGAATCACACACATTTCAGATTTTGTGTAACTTGGTCTTCCTAGAAATGTATTCCAATATCATCCTAGGCAACTATAAAAGTTACAGAATCATTTTTATCCCTACTGAAAATAAGCTTGATGACATACTGCCCCAATGCAACCAACAGATGAAGCATTTATAAAATCTTAAGAAACAACAAACAAGAAATACTGCATCAACACACTGAACTTTCCTCATACCTGAAAAATCATTCTCCACGAGCCAGTCCCATGCACCGCTGCTCTCCTTCTCCACATCCTCTGCCATAAGCTTAACACATGCTGCTGCGAGCCCCTCGAACACTCCATGAGGGGGAAGAGAAAAGAGGTGGCACAACTTCAGGGCCACTTGGTACATCCCCACATTTGTCAGGATGGCCACAAGCTCAGCAGCATCCAGTCTGGCACCTGGTAGATACAAACCAATATGCATCCTGCAGGTTTCCCTTCCTCAGAAGCGGCTTTCATGAAGAGTTTTTCCTCATTTACAGAATTTATGAAGTTATAAAAACTGAATACATTTTTAGTTTCCCACGCACAGCATGCGATTTTGCATTTCTATGTGTGAACACTGTTATGAAAAGCTGTTAACATATACACAACTTTTAGACCCCATTCTATGTGTTTTTTTAATAAGCTGCCTGAAGTAAAGAGACATGGGGCACCATGTCCATCAGTTAACTGTCTGCAAGTTGCATCTCTGAAAATGATGAATATACTTTAATGAAACTGGTATGGGAGTCTATCTTAAAGGTTCTTCAGAGTATTTTGGCCCAGACATGAAAACCAAATTTCAACAATTTTCTAAAATAATCTCATCACACAAAAAACTGAACATGATATAAAACAGATATCCTATATGCTCTGTGATGTTTATTTGAACCATCCTGTGATGTGGTAAATAATTAGCAAAATATAAGAAACTAAATTTCTGACTAAACAATGTAATACCTATAGTATGTGTGTGATTAACTTTGTACAAATCAGTTTGCATTCATATTTACAATAAACAATCACAAAAAGACATGCAAATTCATAAAGGATGCGCTTCAAAAATATGTTTATACCTTTCCGCTCCTGTTTAGTTATTATAGCAGTAGTCATTCTAATATCCAGTAATTATCAACAATAATTAAAATATGATTTCATTCATATGTTATGTGACAACACCTGACAGAATACAAATGACTATTTAAGCACTTATTATAATATAATATATAATTATTATATCACTTTAACTGTAAAGTATCATGTATCTGTTTGAAAAGCACCTGGTTTGAATTTGGCCGATGCACTGACTTGCCTTGATCCTATAATCATCCAGCAAAATAAACAACAAACAAATGAAACATAGGATTAACTTGCCAGTGCTGGAAAACAGGTCTGGACTATGCTTCACCAGGCGCAGACGGGCATTCACAAGTTCAAACTCCTTCTGTATATCTGGCAGTTCTAACACTTGAACCTGGCGTTTCACTTCGTGCTGGAATATTTGTTCATCATCCAGACGTCGCTTTGGGCTCATTCCAGGTGGCACATCAACACCCTGCAGGGCAAAATAAACATGCTCCACTGTACTGCAAGACAAATGCTGGAGATAACAAAGAGTACAAAGAATTATATGTTTAAACTTTATTGATCTTCATATGCTTTTCCCCTACCAATACTGCTCAGTGTGGAGCCACACAGAATTAACTGAGCTAAAGAGTTGTGAAATTATTAATCCCATCTGTGAAGAGAACAAAACCAGGTTGTTTCCTATATACATGAACTGTATCTGATCACTTCTCCAGTGGTTCCTTTATAATATTCCAATACTATTATATTTCCTTCCCTATTTGTTGAAAACTGATTCAAATGCTAATATATGCAATGTGCCCTTACAATTAAAAATTAACAATTAACATTTAAGGACAATTTCTTGCAATATGTTAAAACTTGTAGGATTGTAATTTAAACTTAATAGTTTAGATTTTAAACACTAGGTCTCAATGTCTCCTTATGTGTCTGTGGTCTCCTAATGGATTTCCTTCAAGCATGTATTTCAAACTTACAAAACACGCATGAATAAATATGTTTCATTTTATTCATGTACATATGCATGATGAAATTAACTTGGGACAAAAGAAAATGATAAATGAATACAACATATTGATCTGTCTATTTATTAATTAATGGATTTTTGGCAGGATGATAATTACTTGAAGGAGAATCATAAAAAAATCCACATTTACACAATGGGATGAGAACCAACATTTAAATTATGAAATAAAATATGAAATTTACATTATAAAGTTATATATTTAAACCTAGGATAAGAAACTTTCACATTTTAATTTTACAGTCTATCTGGTGGATGCAAATTTAGGGAAAGATTGGCAGTAACTAAACAAGTAACACAGAGGTTTGATGTGAAGAGATTTAATCTCACACAGCTAAGTTAGGAAAAAGTATCAGATCAAGATCTCAAATAGGTTTGCAGCTTTGGAAAACTTAAATGATAGTCAGGACATACACAGGGTTTGGAAAAACATTAAAGAAAATGTCAAAACCATGGCTAAAGAGAGTCTAGGTCAGTATAAAATGAAACAGTGTAAACCATGTTTTAATGAAAAATTTTTATGATTTTTAGGTTACAGGAAGCAGGCTAAAATGCAGTGGTTACAGGATCCAAACCAAAGCAATGTAGATAATCCAAACAATGTAATTTGTGATGTTAATAGACATTTTGGGAACAAAAAATAGAATATCTGAAACCTACAATTGATGAACTTGAAAGTAACAGTAAGATCAAAATATCAGAGAGTTGTATAGGGGCATCAATGACTTTAAGAAGGGTTACCAGCCTAGAAGTAACACAGTAAAGGATGAGAAGGGTGATTTGGTTACAGACTCCCACGGTATTTTGGCTAGTGGAGAAAACACGTTTCCCAGCTATAGAATGTACCTGGGGTTAATCATGTTAGGCAGACAGAAATACATACAGCAGAGCCAATAGTGCCTGAGCCAATTGCTGTTGAAGTTGAGATGGCTACTGAAGAGCTAAAAGGACACAAATCAACAGGTATTGATAAATCCCAGCAGAATTGATTAAAGCAGAGGGCAGGACAATTCACTCTGAGATCCAAACACTTATTAATTCTATTTGGAGTACGGAGAAATTGCATGAGGAGTAGAAGGAGTTGATCACTGTACCTGTTTATAAATAGTAATTATAGAGGTATATCACTTTTGTCAACTACACACAAAATTTTATCCAACATTCTGCTGTCAATTTTAACTACATATGCAGAGGGAATTATTGGGGATCATAACTGTGGATTTCGACACAAGAGGTCAACTACTGATCATATATTCTGCTATCATAATACACTGTAGCAATGCATCAGCTATTTATAGACTCCAAGAAAGCCTATCATTCAGTTAGGAGGTAGGTCATATATAATATTCTCACTGAGTTTGGTATCCCCAGGAAACTGTTACGGCTAATAAAAATGTGTCGTAATGAAACCTGTAGCACAGTATGGGTAGGCAAACATCTGTCTGACATGTTTCCTTTTAAGAATGGTTTGAAACAAGATGTTTTATTGCCACTGATTTTCAACTATGCTTTAGAGTATGCCATTAGGAGGATGACTTGAAATTAAATGGTACACATCATCTTTTGGTTTAGGTTGATTATGTTAGTATAGTGGGTAGAAGCATACATTATATAAAGAAAAACACACAGATGCTTTAGTAGTTGCTCAGAAGGAGATGGACTAGAAGTAAATGCTGATAGAACTAAGTACCTGGTCATGTATTGAGATCAGAATGAAGGACTACACGTAAGTCACAATATGTAGACCGATAATATCTCTTTTGAAAGGGTGGAACAGTTCAAATATTTCGGAACAACCTTAACAGAACAAAATTATATTCAGGAAGAAATTAAGAGCAGATTGCAGTCATGGAATGCTTGCTATCATCCGGTGCAGAATCTTTTGTCTTCCAGTCTGCTATTCAAAAACATAAAGCCTAAGATACACAGAACTATAATTCTTCCTGTTGCTTTGTACGGTTGTGATACATGGTCGCTCACACTGAGGAAGGAATGTAGGCTGAGGGTGTTTGAGAATATTTTGACCTTGGAGTGATAAGGTCACAGGGGAGTGGAGAAAACTACATCTTGAGGAGCTTAATGATCTGTATTCCTCAGCAAATATTATCTTGTGATCAAATCAAGAAGGATGAGATTGGCAGGGCATGTAGCACGTATCAGGGAGAGGAGAGGTGTATACAGGGTTTTGGTGGGGAAACCTGAGGGAAAGGGCCCACTTGGAAGACCCAGGCATAGATGGGAAGATAATATTAGATGGATATTCAGGAAGAGGAATTGATCTGGCTCAGGATAGGGGCAGGTGGCAGGCACTTGTAAACGCGGTAATGAACCTTTGGGTTCCATAAAATGTGGGGAATTTCTTAACTAGCTGAGAATTGTTTAGCTTTTCAAGAAGGACTCTGCTCCAAAGAGTAAGTAAGGAGAATGTACATATTAGTATTGGATCCAATTTTATCAAAAAGACATTGTGATATTATTGTAATATTAGAAATCCAATATCTGGGAAGTAACCATGTTCATTGCAGACTGACTAAGTAGCAAAATAAAACACATTATATAGAATAAAAGCAACCTCAAGAAGACACATTCTATCAACATTTGGTGTTGTATTTGTAAACAGTAACAAAAATAGCAGGTCAATTTCTGTAAATCAGCTGGAGATGGAATGACAACATTAAGGTGAATCTTAGAAATACCCATTTAATGCCAGTTCATCTCAGGAATTAACATAATGCCATTAAATTATCCACTTTTTTTTTTAACTGGCACTACAACCCATTGTGGGTTTGTATTTTGCAGCCCTCTAGCAGGGCTATAGCCTCCTTGCATACGAGGTTTCTTGATCACACACGACACGCCACAGTCGATTGGACTCCTCTGGACAAGTGATTAGTCCATCGCAGAGACGTCTACCCGACAACGCACAACACTCACAACAGACAAACATCCATGCCCCCGGTGGGATTCGAACCCACGATCGCAGCAGGTGAGCAGCTGTAGACCTATGCCTTAGACCGCGTGGCTACTGGGATCGGCAAAATTATCCACATTAGAGAACATTATTATGATGACACTCTAAAGGTAAAGTTACACAGTACCACAATATCTTGATGCTTACTTCAGTGTGGGGCACTGGTTTCACAATCCAGGCATACTTGGGGTCTACCAATCGCAAGGCATTTAGGCATGCAAGATAGCACTTTGCCTGTCGATGCAGTGAGTCTGGTCCACTGACAGTCTCCTGGCCAAGACGCATGCCTTGCTCATACATCACACTCGCTGCCTTGCGTAGGTTTCCTTTCTTTACATGGAATGAGTATAGGAAGTTGTAGTAGTTGGAAGATAAAAGGTCCAGTGATCGCGCACGAGACTCCACAATACGTTCCAAATCCTCGTACATCCCCTGTAACATGCAAAATCTGTTCTGTTTTGCTTCTCAGTGCACATGCTACAATAATGGTATAATGCAACTGATAAAGTGTGTGTGCAGAAACATATGGATTAAAACAGCAGAAGTAATTGACAAATCAAGGATACTGCACAATGAAAGACTTTGTGATCTACACACAGAAATCTGGGAGACTGCAGTGACCATCAGATGCAGCTGGGATGGGACAAATACCAAATTAGAATTCTGGTGAGAAAACCATTCTAAAAATAGATACTTGAAAGACTCATAAGTGGATTGGGGTACAATATTAAGACCTGTTTTAGGAAAATATAGAGTGAAAAGAAAATTGGATAGATGGATTCAAGACTGTTTATAAGTGCAAACTTTGTACTAAGAGTATTGAACCTTTGGGTTCTACCACCAGATAATTAATTTCCCAAATGATATGGCATTCTTAACTGGCAAAACTGCAATATGCAGTAACACCATGTAACGAATTTCAGTTGATACTTTTCTTCACTGATCAGCATTTTGTGAGATGGGTGGTTACACCCTTTTGGATAGTAAATTTATACAACAAAAAGTTGAAATTTCTCACACATAAGAATTCACTACCTAGCACTCTTTTCTAGAACCAATTAAGAGTGCCAAGCAAGTGACACGTGTGTGTGTGTGTTTATCTTGTTTACGGGCATTTGTTGCTGTAGTGAACTTGAAAATAATTTCACCGAAGAAAATGAATATATACCAATAACTGACTATAACTTACACATGAATGTAGTTTACACTGACATAATAAGCTTAAATAGCTCTGTCATTATAGTTACACCAAGCAAGCTGGCTTTTATGGTAGCATTTATGGCTTTTATTTGGGCCTTGTCAAGTTGAAACCCCAGCCAGCAAAAGTGACTATCCCTAATGGGGTTTGTCATGGTTTCCATCAGTCCCCCTAGGCAATACCATGTAGTACCCCACATCAGGCAAAAATCGTATCCATCTGCACCCTTTCCAATTTATTATACATCAATCACCCACCATTCAATACTACGAAATCTAAGCCCCTGACAGTGTCACTAAAAGAATCACAAATACGAGGGCAGGCTGATAAGTTTTGCCTCCACTTAAATAGAAAATGAAGGGGAAAAGATATTTTAATTAAATAAAAAAAGAAATATGCCTACATCAATTATTTTCAAAGCTGTATAATTATTTTTCTACAAAATCACCACACACTTCAATACACTTCTGCCAATGCTGCACTAGTTTTTGAAATCCGTCCTTCGTGTTTTGTCATTCAAATCTGCTTGCCCCAATTCTCCGTCTTTGAACCGCCTTACCCAGCGTCTTAATATACTTACATCAACACACTGATCACCATAAACGGCTTGCATTCGTCTGTGAATTTCAATTGGAGAAACTTTTTCCGCAGTTAAGAATTCAATAACAGCACGCTGTTTGAACCGAACGTCTGAAAACAACTCTTCCATTTCGATGTGCACTGGGTGAGGACTGTAAGCATCTGTCTGTTCAAGGTGAAGCATGATGGAAGAGAGATACCATGCAACTACACAGAACCGGTTTTATCCAGCTATGTCTAATGTAAATAACAATATTACAGTGGAGGCAAAACTTATTAGCCCACCTACATAACAAGTTACCTACAGGGTAGATGACAGGGTTTTCAGTCTGGACAGAGCACATATTTTTCTCTTCACACAATATTCAGACTAGCGTGGCACTCTACCCAGTTTCTTATCCAATGGATAACACAGCTAAAAACCCAGATTGTAAAGCTGATCAATAAGTCAGATTGTGAAGCTGATAAATTACCTCCTCCTGTGATTGTCAATGAGCACTGCGCAAATTTACATTTTAAGAACTGCAGAATTTCTTATTAACCTACCTGGTAAGGGAAGTCAGCAAGAGTATCTAGTTGTCGGCGTTCAAACAGTGTCACTACCAGCTGTCGCAGGCAGTCCTTACGACGAGCAGCATCAGGATTTGCTATAAGGGAATGGTACGCTTCCTGGTGGTGCCCCAGCTTCAGGTGATGACAGAACACTATTGAATGCAGTGTTGGTAGGTTTGGGTCATCTGGTAAGGCCACACTGATTGCTGTACTTGCTATGTTGATCACACAGTCACTGCATCTCTGCTGCTCAAACATCTTAATCACCTGCATCAGAACTTCTTGTTATCCTCTCAATAATTTAACTTAACTTTCCAAATGACTAAGGGTAAAAACACCTAACTTTGGATTGTATTTTAATATACTTTCCAACAACATAAATGCTAGTCTAAAAGATTACTGGAGTTTTAAAATAGTGTGTCCTCTTCAAAGGATCCACTACAGGGAGTCCTCAATGTATGTCATTGTTACATACCAGAAAAGTGTGACTTATATTGAAATGGATGTATATGTGGGACTTTTTCCCTATATAAATTCATAAAAGTATTTTATAATAAATCTGATACAGCTTACACAGAACACTATCTATACATCTTGGGATGGGGATGGAGAAGAATGGGAGAGGAACATGGAAAGATACATGAAGATAGCATGGACAAGAAATATAAATCTGCAAATTTCCACACTACACTGACCAGCACACTTATGTAAGTGTTGAGAATTTTTACATCTGATCCCAGAATACGTAACTGACATAAATGTGGGGAAATGTGTGTAGTGACATGTCTATACTTTGTTTCCGAAAGGACCACAGGAGAAAAAATGATACACACAGGGATATGACGGCAGCAGGGAATTCAATAAAATCTTCTCGAGCAGACAGCTGTGTCAACGTAAAAACTCCCCATTGCGTCAGGGACCGACTCTGTCCCTGAAATGGAGAATTTTTACACCCTGATGCAGCTGTGCGAACGAGAAGATTTGATAGAATTTTGTCGCCACAAAAGCTTCAACACACATACAGCAGCAGGGAAGTTCTAAAGTTGTCAGATTTGTAGGGAGCACATTAAACAAACAACACTTGCAGGTAAACAACACACAGGGAAATAATGGATAGAGGTTTCAGTGTATAGGTGAGACAATTCAGAAACACCCACAAGCCATACCTTGAGGTAATACAACACCAAAAGTTGCTGTTCATTAAGGTTGTCAGCAGAAGGCACCAGCTTGGAAGCCATAAAGTCATCTGTGGTGATCCCTTTGGCAGCCTGAACAAGCAGATCATAGGCCTTATACGGTTCACCCATGTCAAGCAAAGCAGAACCAAGCAGGAATTTGCGGGAGCAATTGTTCCATTCACACCACCCATGTAGCAGACGTACATATTCCTGTATTAGGAGATGTTGGCCCGATGCCAGGAGGAACTCAGGGAACACAAAGTGGCGACATACCGGCCACACCAACTGACCTGCAACACAGGCACATGCTGTCATAACATAGTACAAATCATGATATTGTAATGGATTAGTTTCTGGAATTATTATTCATTTAGGGCTTCTGAAATAAAACAAGTGCATACATAATTTTTACTTTACTAAGCACTCATCTAATTTCTGCTGTACCTCAAGAGTAGCCGTTTGCAATTTGCAGCAAATGTTTGCTTAGCCAGCCATATTGGTTTAACAAAACTAATCTCATCAAATTCTGAAGACTGTCTCAGACTCTTGACTGTCATATAGAGATAATTAGTTTGATAATGTAGCACTGTCCACCGTTAGATCAGAACGTAAGGCCTCATATGGTGGTTATTCAAGATTCCTCCACATTTTAACCTGTTATCAGGTAAACATGATTAAGTCCCTAATAATGAGAAAGCAGAGGTTATTTTAGTAATTTTTGTAAATATGCTGCAAGAAATTTCTGGTTCAGATACAGCTATGCGATGAAACTGGAACGTAACTTTAGTAAATCACTTAGTCAGGAAATAAATGGTTACACAGGTTACCCCAGTACTGACAGATTCATATCAATATACGTACTCAATGCATTTAACCTTTATCCGACAAACGCACTGCGTCCTTTTAAAGCAGCATCTTATGAACGCACCAAGAAATTTAAATGCCCCATACATTCATGCAGAGGCTTAGAATTACAATCCCGCTCGTTGTCTCCACATTACATAACAGTTTGTGGTCAGATTCACGCTCCGGCCACTTTTCCCAATTATGTATACATGTACATCATGGATAGCAGTTTCTAGCCTTCCTGTTAATCATCGAAACCACGTCTGCAACTTGGGCTGTTTGTTTTTATTGTAAGCAAGAGAGCTCTTGCATTCCCTTCTAGGGATACGTTTAGCCCTCCTACGTATTTCATTGGAAGAATGGTACTTTGTAAGGCAGTCAAAGTGAAGCTTCATTCACTCTGCCAAGCATTGCTGTTACAGGAACTTCTACTTATGACGATAGGCTTAGTAGCTGAATTTTCTTTCTGTGTACCCCGTGCTGCAAGGAACAACATCATTTAGTGACTCATATTTCACACTGTTCTTGATTATAGTAGTCAAAACAGAGACAGACCGTCACAGGATATATTGATACTAAAAGGGACTAAGCACCAACTGTCTTTATATGATAAAATACCAATGGTATATTTTCTCTAATGCCAATCTTATGTTTCAGTTCGGTTTCTGGTCCATTACAGAACAAC
>JGI20166J26741_11540585_pt1 | contig 12248 bp, 10 predicted proteins | sample TergutCu122P5_FD_26741 | JGI IMG/M metagenome (IMG submission 26741) | reverse complement strand
TGAACCTTCAGGTTCCAAAAATGCGGGGAATTTCTTGACTAGCTGCAGAACCAGTTAGCTTCTCAAGAAGGACTCTGCTCCATGGAGTAAGTAAGTAAGTGGTGACTGTATATGCCACCATGTTTAAAATTAACAGTCTGAATTCTGCCCATACCATGTATTAATGTATTCTGTATGAATCTTACAATAAGCAGCGCTTATTTTCCTACACAACATTAGCCAGTGGGATTGTCTAATGGAAGTACACTCTATGTTAATTTGAAGCCAGGACTAGAAGGTTTTCTGTGCTCAGAAATTAAGAAGATGAAAAATGAGAAAAAGAAAACTACTGCTACTACCACTACTACAGCTGTTACTACTGCTGCTACTACTAATATTATTGCTGCTACTACTACTACTACTATTGCTGCTACTACTGCTGCTGCTGCTAGTGGTGATGATGATGGACAGCTGTGTGGAAAGAGTCACTGGTAAGAATGCCCATGGTCTGCTGAAGCCAGTGGCAGACATGGTAAAAGAAACACGTTCCAGTGACATATGTGTATCAATGTTACTGACCCACTTCAAACTCTTAGAAACAAGGCAGGTCACAGCAAAACTGGGTCAGCATGAGGCAAGGCGGATCTTGGCAGAGATGTTAAAAACTCCATCAGGGAGTACCAAAGTTAACTGTTACAAATTAATTTCCATGGTGACAGGTAGGTCAGTTTAATACTCTGTATGTAATAAAATAACTTCAACATGATTGCAAAGCTGAAAAATTATCAGTATTGCCATTAATTTAGTATTTTGTCTACTCAGTATCCACTGACTTCTTAGTTCATTATCTAATGCATGCATCAGTAATACAAGACACTGACATTTGTAAATCAAGGGCAGTTGTACTAGTGTTGGATGGAGCTATCAATGGTTTTGTGATGTAAGAGTTGAAGCTTTCACAATGAAGGCACGGTATGAATGTGGACTCTTAGAGAATAGCTTGTGTTTGTGTGCATTAATCCCTGACGATGGAGACAAAGTCAGTCCTAAAAATGTGGAAAACGTTCTTTCTTCATACAGCATATCACCTGAAAAACTTAAATGCATTTTGCTCTTTGTGCAGTAAAATATGCCAGAAAGGTGTATTTAATTATAAATATATTTAAGTTAAAATGAAAATGATACTGTTTGTGTTATACTTAGATCTGTTTATTGGTTGCAGGATGCAGTCATTCAACAATATGTCTAGTCTATGACCAGATGAAGAGGACACAAGGTGAAAGAGATCCTCCACAGCTTGGCTTAAAGATGTAGTGGCACGATCACCCAAGGGACAAGAAACAGAAGGAAACTGGCTGTGGGTATAAGTGGAAAACAGAGCATATAAAAACATTTGTATCATTTTGATGCAATTTGTGTTGTATTAAAATCTTACAGTCTAAGTAAGAAAATACAAGCTGTGCTTTATGGCATGTCAGTTTTACCCATTTTGATCTTTCAACAGTTTAATTACCAGTGTTAAGGTAGGAATTGCTGCAAATTCCTTATTTACATTTGAAATGCTGCAGGAATACTGGAAACTGAGTGAGCTGCAGTATAACACATAGTTTTAGTTACTTGTTGACATCTTGTTTACACATTAATAACAATGTTTCAGGTGAACTCAGCACAGATTTAATGTATACAGATTTGCTTCATATAACTATGTGTCATTGATATCCTAACATGATTTGTGTTAACTGGAGATCGAAAATAAGTGTGTTATTCTCATTTGTGAAATTACATCTATCACGTGTTGCATAGTCAACTTACATAGAATATGTTTATGTACTTGACTCAAACTTATATACCACATCCATCCTTCCTGAGTGGAATGTAAATACCTTGCAGAGTCCCTGCACGTCTTATAGGGCTTGATATTCATTTATTGCAGTTATCAATCTGTGGTTGCAAAGCTGCAATTAACAACTACAGATATTTCACTGCATGATCATCACATACTTCTACTTATACTGTGTTGAAGTTTTCACATCATTTTATTTAAATGCAAATTGTGTTTCTTCTTCAGATATATATATATATATATATATATGATGTTCATTTTACGTAAAGATTGTAACCAACCATAGTATTTTCTGCATAAGAAGTTTTAAAATTGACTGGTCAAAAGGGCCTTCTTGCAGGGGAAAACTTATAGAGGAAATGTAAAAGTAAGGTAATTTTTTGAGTCTACTTTTGTAATCAGATCACCAGGAATTATTTTATAATATTTTAGTTATTAAAATATTATCAGGGCTGTGTGTATGAGTGATATTTACTGCTAAAGACAATCTCATAAAACACAGGCGATTCACCATTTACCCCAGCTTTGTCTAAATTAAGGCTCTCTTTACACAGGTCTTCAGTGCTTGTAAAGTCACAGTATGGTAACATTTACTGCAACACAGTCTTGAGAGTTACACTTCAGAGTTAAAGTGTTTTTACTTCATCCCTGGTACACTTTGGTTATTAAAAAATGAATAAGAATAACTGTGGAACTGGAAATGAACAGTCAGTAGGCTGTGCACAAACGACAGAGTGGTGTTCGACTGATTATCAGTTGTGGAATAGTTTGACCATCAAGAAAGGAATGATGGTTAGAAATCCTTTTAAAATACAAAATGGGAAAATTGGTATAAAAATCTGAAAAACAAAATAGTTCCACAGCAGGGAAACAATTTAGATGAAAACTGCATATGTGGGAATATTTAATGTGATTCTGATAGGAGTTTTGGTGGGACTTCAAAAATCTGACTGCTTAAACAGGCAGTCTTTGTATCCAGGAACCTCTAATCCAGGAAACACTGTCTTACAAGGTAAGGTAAGGTAAGGTTCCACTCTGTAGCAGGTCACATGGGCCCAGAGAGAGAGCAGAGGTATAGCTCTACTCTTTCATGACCTTGGCACCAACTGTCTTAGAAGAAGTACGTTTATTTGATGACTCGAAGGGAGGACCCCCAACTGCATGTTTAATGTAAGGTGGTTTCAGCTGAAACGTGCAGACAGGTATGGATAGGTGGTCTCTAAAATATGAATTTAATTTTGAAACTGTAGGCAGAATGTTGACTTCTGAAGCTCCTACATTTAAGTATTTTCTTGAGCCCAATGTGTGGGAACGTCAGGCAGGATCCATAAGCAGTGATGTGGTCCATACTTTGCAGTTGACAGCTGCTTACTGTCAACATGTCTATGTGTTTCTTTCCTCTGATTTCCAAGGAAATAGCAGGTTTCAAAGAACCATAGTGCAGATTTAAATGGCCAATTCAACCATAGCTACAGACCATTTAAATGCCCACACAAGAGATTAGAAGTGTAATAGCCTAGTTAACATTGTTGGGCGCATGCTTATTATTCAGGCAAATCAAACAAGTTGGACAACACTGTTGACAATGCTCTGGCACCCTTACTGCACATATCCAGTATCCAGTTGGTAGACACAGGAGAAGTGGATTCTTTGAGCCCACAAGAAGCTTCCAGCCATTTGCAGAAGCTACTTGAGATCCAGAAACAACTTTTTAGCCGATTCGAATCAAATTGGAAATTTTTAAACGTTGTATTAAAGTTTACTAATAACAACTTTGATAAAATCGATTCAGAAATTCTCTATTTGTTTCATGAGTAGGGACAAATGCAAAAGCGACTTTACTTGATGGTCCACAAGAATACCAACAGTTCTGAAAGTGTATGTACGATTCTGACACCGAAAAGTAAAAAGAGTTTTGCCAACTGCCATGCAAGTCAAATGCACAAACTATGAACACTGTCGGTCCAAAGAATTAAAACAGCGAGAATATGGAAGAGCCATTTTAATTCCCCAAGGAATCAAGCGTTCTACTCTTTTCTCGCTCCCTCTCCCCATAGTATGGAACCTATTTTATCCAGTTGAACGTGCATAGGAAACTACCACATTATTTTCGGTCTACGAATATATACCCCTAGAAAAATATTACAGAACGAGATTTCGAATTGTTTTTCGAAATTCTCAATAAAAGTGCATTCTTGCCAGAGACTTCATCATGCAACGCGGAATGCAGGACAAAACTGTTCCGTCTGTCAAGCACTCTTAAGGCAGTACTATAATAGTAGACAGTATTATAATAGCAGCACTTCCCTAACAGCGATCCTGCAGGAGCAGATATCCTAGACCTTTTTGGTATCAAGAATGATCGGTCTAGTCTTTCAATACACACATTTGACAGTCTCTCTGCGGCGGATCACAGTCAGTTTTACTGAATGTAGGTTGTCCATCATAAACAGACAAAATGAAACAAATTCTTTTCCATAGTAAACTAGAAAATTTCCAAATATTGCATGCTAACAATCGAAACTCTCAGTGCATAGAAGGTAACTGCCTAATTAAAGAGACTGACGTAGATTTGAAGTTCCTTGTCGATTTTCCCAATAATGCTATTTGGTCTGCTGTACGGCTTCAACGGAAAACTTTTGCATCGAAACAAATTAGAGATTTTACTCATTTTTATTACCAAAAAAAAAAAGAGAGAGCGAGAGAGAGAGAGAGAGAGATGGATGTCTTACATAGCGGGAAAAATGTTCTGTCTGCTCACTAAATTTCTAAAACAGAAAATTTATTTAGCCCTGAAAGGCTGTCCCAAAAACCAGACAAGTTTTGTCAGCATTTTATGTAAATAGAAAAAAAAAAGATACTTGGAATAAAAGGAAAATCTTAAGAAATATTTTCTCTAAAACAAAAATTTTTAGCACAAAGCGAAAGGAGTAGTAAACAATCAAGTGGTGCACACTTGAAAAAATTCTACAACTAATCCCGATCACCGTGAATTCACTGTCCACACTGGAAATTTTGTAGGTATCTTTCTGGAATAATCTCTGTTGCAGTTGGTAAAGCTGATATATTACTCTGAAATTGAATAATTCCTTCAAAACTATAAATCGTATCAAGCAAGCAAGACAGCGTTGCTTCAGAACATAGTTCTTTATCAGCTACTCCCACTTTCATTTAAATGTATTGCCACGATATTTGAGAAATAAATGGCATTAAATTATTTAGCCTCTCGGTGGAAAGTTATTATGCTCCCGGAACCAGATGCGCATTAAGAATTGCCATTAAATTTTGTTCGTAGGCCAATAAAATTAAAAATTTTCTAAATGTAGCAATTGCAAAATTTAAATACGTAGTAGTATATTAGAATTCTGGTATCCCAAACGGAGAATTAAGCTTAATTAATAAATCCACTATTACTTCTTAGATTTCTTTGGACAGTTACATGATTATCACTACAGTGCAGCAAATTTTCATGCTAACGTAGAACATGTCAGTTAAATAACATACTTTGGTGACACAAGCTGCAGGACTTACATGAAGACATGAACTTCCTTATGAGTAAAGCAAACAACAGGATAAATCACTTCTATCTTTCATTAAATGAATGTTCCACCACTGATACTTATTTCTCTATTAATTGTATAAAAATCATTCTTTGGCCCATAGTGCAATACGCCCCAGTCCTAGGGCCATCTCATAAAATTAAATTATGAATACTCAGAATCGAATTCCTCAAAATAATTACAAAATTGCCAATAGTAAACCCAATTATCCATGAAAAGTGGGTCCCTGTCACCACAGCATGGCGCGTCCTCAGGTTATGGATGGAGGAACGGCCTCCAGTATGGAGGGTAGCTGCGAATATATTGAATAAGCAGTCGCGGATAGCCGCGGACAGCCGACACGGGGTGGTCCTCCAGTTTGGGGGTTGGGCGAGGTGCTAACCACTCCTCGCCGTAAAAAACGTATCATATTACGAAATGTTCACACAGAAAGCCTCGAACTTGGACTGATACTTTGGTACAACCTAAGCGACGGAAAAGGAACGTGACATTTGGTACTTGGAATGTTAGGAACCTGTATAGGTCAGGTTCCTTTAAAACAGCAGCCAGGAAATATGAATATTCAGGAAGTGGGATGTGGTGGTATGGACTGGGTCGAGCTGGCTCAGGGAAGGGACAGGTGGCGGGCACATGTAAATGCGGAAATGAACGTTTGGGTTCCATAAAATGCGGGGAATTTCTTAACTACCTGAGAACCGGTTAACTTCTCAAGAAGGACTCTTTTCCATGGAGAAAGTAAGTAAGTAGACCCAATCATATTCCTGCATGAAGAGATACGAATGTCATAAATAATAAAATAATTACAATAATGTCCTAGCATCTTCAGTACAAAAAATATTTTCAATAAAAATTCCCATATTCAGGACATCGGAAAATTTTATGGAATGCATGACAAATATCAGCGAGCCTGATCCTTGCACAAATACAAGCGTGATGATAGTTATCCTTTTATAAGCGACACCTGTATCCTTGTTCTCCATGAATATACATTGTTGACTGATTGAAATATGTATTGCAAAATTTAACCGCACTTTATGGCGAGTATACACAATGCAAATAATATATTAAAATATGAGAATTACTAATAAATACTGAAACATAGTAGAGTCGTATCCAGAAAATATTGAGCAGAGAGAGAGCTGATATCGCCTACAAAACAGCCACACACTTTTTTAAATAGAAGTTATAGAGCTTGAAATTAATACACAGTGTCCCATTTATCTTGTCCCTGAGCACGGCAGTTTTATCGTACAGAAAACCTTCATTCTCTGAGATATTCCACAAGAGCCACTGTGTTCAGAAACACGACAAAAGGACTGGGTATTACATAGATTTTCTGACAAAGCAAAACTAGAAATAATACACTGCAGTACTTGATATCAGAAAGCAAATTTCTTGATATCTGACAGTCTTTCAGCTTGTCAGAATAATTTTAGTCACATTTAATAGAACTTGAACTTGCTTTAGCATTTATACAGTGGCCCAAAAATTGTGTATCCTGAACCAGATGATTCCTCTCTGTATTCTCACACAATGTTTCTGTGAAATATGTTTCAATATTGTTGTCCTATTTAAACCCGTGGCTCTAAAATTGCCTCTTCCTTTTCATATCTGGAATAAAATTCCGCCAATTAAGCTAATCGACAATACAAATATTGCGTTATATGCTTTTCTTGTGCTTTGCTAAATTGATTTCCTGTGTAAATCTTAGACTATACGTCAATTATACTAGGTAGGCCCTTATAACTTGTGCTTATAATGGTCCCATTCTGAGACTTCGAAAGGACTTTGAGTTTGTAGAAAGACAGTAGACGAATATAGTAAAGTTAAAACATCCCTTGTTTTTAAATAAACGCCACAAACTTGACACGTATGAGAGAATGAAGATACCGTTTCATTCAACCTTAATCTCTGCACTAAATACAGGTGAGTGGTCAGACCTTACGTATGTGCCACTTTAATCTTCTTGACAGGCGCGTATGTCAGGGCCGAATTATTTTATTCTTCACTAAAGCGTCAATAATGGCCGTGGGGCCAACCCAGCTTACTACCGAATGGTTGCTTTTGGGTCCTTCTCCGCGCGTGAAGGCATCTGGTGTGAAACTAATCCAACGTGGAGAATATATGTGTACGTCGGATCATTAGGCAGTTATGCTGATTTATTCATGTACCATCGAAACACTACTCAGTTAACTGGACTCCATAAACAGAAAGATAGTGGTAATAAAATAAAAATTCAGATGCAACCAACAAAAAATTTTATCAGATTCGATGAACCCCAACTGTATCCCGAAGATGTCTCACCTAATATACTAACATAGACAGGGCAAAAAACGTTCATAGGGTGAGTGTGTACAATGAGAATATCAAACTCAATGAGAATATTATACAAGACCTCCCTCCTAACTGAATCATAAGCTCTCTTCAAGTCTATAAATAGCTGATGCACTGCTTCATTGTATTCCTATTTTTTCTCAAGTATTTGACGAATGCAGAAGAGAATATCAGTAGTTGACCCTTTACGTCTAATCCACATTGATGATCCCAGATAATTTCCTCTGCATATGGAGTTAACCTTTTCAGCAGGATATTGGAAAAATTTTGTATGTAGTTGACAAAACTGATATGCCTCTATAATTACTACAATCTGTTTTATCGCCCTTCTTATAAATAGGTACAATGATCGACTCCTTCCATTCTTAAGGCAATTCCTCCTTATTCCAAGTAGAATTAAGAAGTTTATGGATCTCAGAACGAACTAGTTCTGCCGGAATCTGAACAATACCTGGCGATTTGTGTCTTTTTAGCTTTTCTATAGCCACCTCAACCTGAAAAGCACTCAGCTCAGGCACTAGTTGTTCTGCTGTATGCATTTCTGCCTGCCTAACATCACTAACCCAATGTGCATTGAATAGCTGAAAGAAAGGGTTCCTCAAATCAGTCAGAATACCGTGGGAGTCTGTAACCAAATCACCCTTCTTGTTCTAGGTTTTTAAACCTTCTTGAAATCACTGTTGCCTCTCTAAATGTCTCTGATATTTTTTATCTTACCGTTAGTTTCTAGGTAATGAATTTTAGTTTTCAGATATTCCTTCTTTTGTTCCAGAAATGTTTACTAACTTCACGACTTACGTTGCTTACATTATCTACATTTTATTTTATTTTATTTTATTTTTTTGATCCTGTAACCACTGTATTTTAGTCTGCTTCCTTTGAACTAAAAAACACAAACATTTTTTCACCAAACCATGGTTGATGCTGCTTCAATTTGTACAGATACAGACTCTCTTTAGCTGAGGTTTTGATATTCCCTTTAATGTTCTCCTAAGCCCTATTTACGTCCTCGCTACCACTTAAGTTCTTCAAAGCTGCAAACCTCTTTGAGACCTTAATCTGATATTCCTTCCTAACCTCCAGCTTACTTAGCTTCTTGAGATTAATTTTCTCCATACCAAATTTCTGTGTTCCTTGTTTATTTACTGCCAGTCTTCCCTAACTTTTGCAAACGCAAGATAGTGATCAGTATCACATTCAGCTCACCTGAAAGATCGTACATCGACTATACTTGAGTGCCATCTCACATCTATCAATATGTGATCAATCTTATTTTGCGTCTTCCTATCAGGAGAGATCCAGGTGTATTTATGACTGTTTCGGAGCGGTAACATAATGATCTTAACAAATAGATTTCGTGATGTGGCAAAATTTACTATTCTAACGCCATTATTATTACAATCGTGATGGAGACTCTCATTCCCAATTGTCGGCTTGAAAAGACCCTCTCTCCCCAGTTTTGCATTAAAATCTCCTAACAGAAGTTTCGTATGATACTGAGGAAAGTGACAGAAATCTTCTCTAATTTCTCATAAAACTATCTTTTCAATCATCATTTTCTCCCCACCTTGTGAATGCATATTCAAAACAATGATATTACACCAGCGACCCCTCAGAACTATATATGACATCCTATCACTAACAAACTCTACTCTTAACTGATGATACTATTCTGTGGTGTAAAAAATCCTGTTCTCAATTGATGATTTTCTTCTCCATTTCCCACACGAAAAAAAAATATATATAATCCCCTGCATTCACGATGTTTCCTTTGTCCCACCTAACCTCCTGTAAACCCACTACATCTATGTATACCTCGATAATTCTCTGGCTTCTGTCGTAAGTGACCCTGATATATGCAGGCTTCTCACATTCCACGTACCAATTGTGAACGTTTCGTAACATGGCAGTTTTTTAAGGGGAGGAGTATTAGCACCTCGCCCAACCCCGTGATGGAAGAACACCCCTTGCCGGCTGTCCGCGATTGGTAATTCAATATATTCGCAGCTACCCTCCAAATTGGAGGCCGTTCTACCATTCGCAACCTGGAGGACGCGCCGCGCCGTAGTGACAGGGATTCACTTGTCAAAATGACAGAACCACTGTTTATTCCAACAGTAAAGTCGGAGAACTATTAATAGTCTGTTGGAAAATAGCAAATGTTTTATTATTTTTAACACATAACGGATTTGTTTTAAGATTATGATTTAAATAGTTAAATATACTGCCGTGGCATCACCTACTGAGAGTGTGCTTCGTATTGTTACCTAAACAAACAGTAATTATTTCTGCCAACAGCATTAAGAATATGGAATTCAGGATAGAGGCTTAAAACTTTCAGTAAAATATATTGACTAAATCTGGATTATATTTATACTTCATCCTGTCAATAACTCAGAACTGCGATCTGCAACTTTCTTCTCTTTTAGAAGCAATAAAAGAAGGACTTTCGTTAGATGTAATAAAACAAGTTCTATAGAGTATATATGCCTGGGGAATAAAACAGCACAGTAAATTTTCACATTTTACAAAGCAATGCAGAAAATAACGCTTTATGTGGAGACCATTTCCGTGGCTGTGTGGCCTAGTATCAGCAACATAACCTCGTGGAGTCAACTATTGCATATATGCAAGAATATGGCACATACCTCTTGTAATGAAATTTGGAATAGTGACGTCATTTAAATTAGTATAAGCTTATGTTCTGCGAGAGAACGCCTTATTCATTCACGCTCAGATGATACACTCATGTACGGTCCAGTTTTGCTAACATTCACTAAACGCTACTTTGTTTATTAACTTGTGTATCCAAAGTGGTCATTGCACTTTTCTTGAAAAGTTTAACCCGATGGAAAATATTTACGTCTAAATTTGAAAATTCCAAATTCTTGGTTTTATTTTATGTTGTTATAACCTTGTTAGCCTATGTTTTACATAGGTTGGCTAATGTTTACTGTGTTTGCAGTGGAGTAAAGAAGCATTATTAAATTGGAATTCTACTTTCTTTATTACGGAATGTGAAAGGGCAGGGGGAAGCCAGCAGTAGACACAAGTATTACCTCCACACTGGATTGTAGTGTGTGGAGAGCTTCAAGCCGCTTCCGCTACGAGCCAGAGGAAGGTGATCCCCGTGGCTTCGGCGGTCGCAGAGACCGTCTGGGCGTGTTAGCGAAAAGAATATTTGGACCTGCTGGAAGTCCAACCACAAGTTCATCTATTCATAGCACGCCATTATACCTTCACCCTCTTTCTGTCTTGGTGGATAAATGGAAGTTAACTCTAATCTCAGGTAGCAAATTCGCGCATAAAATTCTTTTAACAACATCAGCAGTGTTGAGCTCTTAGTCACTGGTACTCCATGAATCTTGGACCTACCCAGCCCCCTAAAGCATAGTTAAAGAATAAAAGACTTAAAAGTGAAAGATAGCGTAGCATACAAATAACAGCTCACGTCCATCTAGAGTAGGGGGCATTCTCCGAAAGCGCCTGTGTAAATGCACGTGAAAGAGAAAACTCTGTTTTTATAAAGGTGTCTCCTTATTTTGACAGGTCACATAGTAGCAGACAAGTATACAGAAATTTGGTGGGATGTTACTGTGGAAAGAAGCCACTTGGAAGGCCTAGGTAGATGTTATAAAATATAAAATTGTCTCTGTGCTGAATTCAGCAAGGCGCAAATACGGCGAAAACGAAACACTGAAGCAATAAATCACTTAAAGAAGAATATTTTAATTTTAACCAAAGATGACACTTTTTCCCATGGCGTAACAGCTCTTAGAGGGCAATCGCTTCTTGATTAACGATGCTTCACGATCACACTCAGACACTCCACGCTTGGTAGGACTCCTCTGGATGAGTGATCAGCCCGACGCAGAGACCTCTACTTGACAACACACACCACTCACAAGAGACAGACATCCGTGGTCCCGGCGGGATTCGAACGAGCAACCCAGCAAGCGAGCAGCCGCAGACCACGCCTAGACACCATGGCCACTGAGATCGGCACAGCTTACAAATGCTTCCTTTAAAAGCTTGAGCATGAAGTTCTTACTTTGTCCACCAGGTGGCACGAAATTGAAGGTAATGACTGTCAACGTAGGTGCTGGGATGTTATGGACGTGTGGACATGTTGTAGACCAAGGAATGAAAGGAATCTTTCCGCTCAAAATTGTGGTGCTGAGAAAGCCCTAGGTCGGTAAATTGGTATGCATTTCTGCCGATAGATTCCTGAGGCCTTCGCTGAGAGCAGCTGGAAACAAGACGGCCAGTTGAGGCTGCTCCTAGACAGGCTGCCAATTCAACAGAACTACTAGTAACTGCGTCCAACCATTTTCGGCTAAACTGACTCAGGTTATTTGTAAGTTTGGTCAGTTGCAAAGCAAATTCCATGATGCGGGGCAGTTGATTTAAAAAATGAAGCACCTCTAAAATTAGACCGCCTCTGTGGTCTAGTGGTCAGAGTTTCTGGCTACAGATACAGAAGTCTCGGGTTCGATTCCCGGCGCTACCAGATTTTTCTGAGTAGTAGTGGG
>JGI20166J26741_11540363_pt1 | contig 12254 bp, 12 predicted proteins | sample TergutCu122P5_FD_26741 | JGI IMG/M metagenome (IMG submission 26741) | reverse complement strand
ACCGGATCTCTGTCGGCCCGGATCAAAAAATACTGCCGATGCTGCTTGCCATAGACTATCTGAAGGAGGAGACAAACGACGGCAGGGACGAGGTCATGCTGTTCGCCGTGAGGAACATCGCGGCGGAGATTTTTCTGGAAGGTTTCGAGGGCTGCGTTTTCCAGAACCATGACGGCAACAACATGGCGCTTGTCTACCCAGCGAAGGATTTCGAGGGGATCGCCGCCGAGAGGTGCGCGAGGCTCATCAATTCATGCGGGGAATATCTCGGTTTCGGCCTGTCATGCTTTATCGGCGAACCCGCCGTTCCGGCCGGGCTGCGAAAAGAATACCTCGCTCTTCTGGATATGAGGGAGAACAATCTGACCGACTACAACGCCGTGTTGTTCAGAAAAAATGCCAGGCCCCGTTCCGCCGACGAAACGCCTGCCTGCTTGCCCGATATATCCGAATGGCTCGCCCTGTTCGAAACCGGAAACAAAGAAGCGCTTATCGGCAAAGCGCTTGAGTTTATACACAGGATCGAATCGGGAAAGGCCGCCTCCGACGCGGGTGATATGGTAAGGTCGGGCATAATGTACATGCTGCATTACGGCATGATGCAAAACGGGCTCCGGCTCTCGGATGTCCCCGGGTTTAAGAACCTTAGCCTCGAGAGGTTCGGAGGGCGGCTCGGCAGATGGGCAAAGAGCTCCATCGATTCCTGCATGGATTATATCGCAAAAAACGGCGGCAATCTATCACAAAACATAAAGAAAGCCAAAGACTTCATAGAGGCGCACTACAGGGAGGACATAACCCGCGACGACATAGCGCGCCACGTTTACCTGAATCCAATGTACCTTTCGAGGCTGTTCAAGAAAGAAACCGGCACGCTTCTTTCGGACTATATCCTTAACCGAAGGATCGAGGCGGCAAGGAGACTGCTGACCGAGACAAACAAAAACATCAGCACCATAGCCGAAAGCGTCGGCTACGCCAATCTGTCGTACTTCGCAAAGGCATTCAGGAATGTCCTCGGCGTTACGCCGCAGGAGTACAGGAAAAACATGAAACAGTAATCATTATTGATCAGAACAAGGAAGATAAGAGCTGTCATTCTGAGCGTTAGCGAAGAATCTTCCACCCATTGTTACGGCGCAATTTTGGGATAAAGACCCTTCGCTCCGCTTAGCTGACAACCGGGATTAATTGGTTTCCGAGGGTACTCATATTCCGGATCAGACCGTCGTTTGCCGAATTTTCGACGCGGCCGCTCCGAGGCCATGTTCGCCGTTGGTGTTAATCGGAAATAAGGTTGATAATACTAAATGTATAAGAAACGTACCTTTTTATATTGAATGATGCGCCGCATATGTAGGGCGGGGGCTTGCCCCCGCCGCGCCATGCGGTCATACGGGAGTTCCCGGCGGGGGTAAGCCCCCGCCCTACTGTATGTTTTGACTATTTGGCAATTCAACTTTATTTCCGACTAACACCTCGCCGTTCGCGAGGCAGCCTTCTTTCACCGATGCAAAGGCTCTCTGCGTGTCCGCTGACGGCTGTTCTTCTCTTCACAGCGGTATGATATTCAGTTCAAGTGTTTCGCCAGTCTCTAGTTTCCAGTTCACCCGTTCTTCGCCAAATCCACCAGCTGCGCGAAGGCGCCGCTGTCGTTCACGGCCATTTCGGCCAGCATCTTCCTGTTCAAATCGATCCCGGCGGTTTTAAGCCCGTTCATGAACCGGCTGTAAGACATGCCGTTTATGCGGGCGGCGGCGTTTATCCGGGCGATCCAAAGCCGGCGGTACTCGCGCTTGGTCTGCTTGCGGCCGGCAAACGAGGCCGCCATCGCCCGCATGACCGACTGTTTCGCGACCCTGTACTGCTTGCTCCTCGCCCCGAAAAAGCCCTTCGCCATCTTCAGCACTTTTTTATGCTTTTTACGCGCGTTGATCGCGCCTTTTATCCTGGCCATAACAATACCTCCGATTTGTATTACGCGTAGGGCATCATTTGCCTGACCGCGGCTTCGTTCGTGGCGTCGGCAATGCCCGCCTTGCGCAGCTTCATCTTGCGCTTGGGGGACTTTTTGCCGAGTATGTGCTGCCTGTTGGCGCGCGGGTATTTTATCTTGCCGGTTCCGGTCATCTTGAACCTCTTGGCCGCGGCTTTCTTGGTTTTCAGCTTGGGCATCCATTTACCTCCTTATTTCTATTGTCTTCCCGTGAAAATCACGGCATTTTACGCTTTCGGCGTCAGGAACATGGCCATGGACTTCATCTCCATCTTGGGCGGCTTCTCGACGACGCCGACCTCGGCCACCTGCTGCGCGAAATCGCGCAAAATACCGTAGGCGATTTCGGTGTGCCCGATTTCCCTGCCGCGGAACCGGATGGTTATCTTCACCTTGTCGCCCGTGGATAAAAACTCGATCGCCTTTTTTACCTTAACATTAATGTCATGTGTGTCGATATTCGGAGACAGGCGAAGTTCCTTGATCCCGACGGTCTTCTGCTTCTTGCGGGCTTCCTTCTCCCTCTTGGCCTGGTCGAATTTGAACTTGGAATAGTCCATAATCTTGCACACGGGCGGCTTCGCCGTGGGCGAGATCTTGACCAGGTCGAGCTTTTTGTCATCCGCAATCTTCTGGGCGTCCCTGGCGGTGACGATCCCAAGCTGAGCTCCGTCCGAGTCGATCAGTCTGACCTCTTTGTCCCGGATTTCCTCGTTGATCATTAATTCGGTAATGTCTGCACACCTCCGTAATAAAATAAAGCGAGCGCCGCGCTCGCTTCAATGTCCGAGGTACGGATTCCGATACGGAACCGGTACGTAAAGGCAATCGACAGTACAGAGACCTTTCGCCGGAGGCTAAGGTGAGAAGTGGCGCTTCTGCTTGACGCGGATACTATAACACGGATTCCGGCCGCTGTCAAATATTTTTCAAAAAATCGGGGCGCGGCCAATTTACGCGCAAATTTGCCGCGCCCCTTCCCCTAAAAACAACTTCGCCCCAGGACCGCGGCGGCCTTGGGGCGAAGTTGCGTATAATATGAAGGGGGGATGAAAGCGAAAATAAAATTGCCGAATCAGAAGTTCCCGTCGCTCTGATACGCCTTGAGCGTCGTTTTGAGCGTCAGGTGGGTCTTCCCGTTCCGGAGCGCCTTGATCTCCACCGTATCGCCGACCTGGCAGGCCTTTATCGCGTTCTGGAGATCGGTCATGGTGAAAACGGTCGCCCCGTTGAAGCTCGTGATTATGTCGCCGGCCTGGATGCCGGCCGCTTCCGCGCTGGTTCCCTGGAGGACCGAGTCGACCAGCACCCCGACCACCGGGATCCCGTACCGGTCGGCGTCATTCTGCGTCAGGTCCGCGCCCTGTATGCCCAGAAACGGGCGCTGCTTCTGCTTCATTATGTCCTCCACGATCGGCTTGACGACGTTGGAGGTCATGCTGTAGCCCATCCCCTCGACCGTCGTCTGGCCAAAGGCGGAGTCGCCGGAGAGTTTGGCGGTGTTCATTCCTATGACCTCGCCGCGCATGTTGACCAGGGGGCCGCCGCTGTTTCCGGGATTGATGGCCGCGTTGGTCTGGATAGCGTAGAGGGTGCGGTTCTGGACGGGTATTTGCTTGTTCACGCCGCTGACTATGCCGGTCGTGGCGGAAGTCCCCTCGTTCATCGCGTTGCCTATGGCCATGACGGGGTCGCCGATGCTCATCCGGTCGGAGTCCCCGAAGGAGGCGACCGCGTAGACGGTGATCCCGGCCTTTGCCATGTCCGCCTTGGAGACGGAGATGACCGCGACGTCGGAGAGCGAGTCGCTGCCGACGGAGGCCGCGTCCACCGGGTCGGATTCCCCGAAGGCGACGGTAACGCTTGTCGCGCCGCCGACGACGTGGTAGTTGGTGACGATATATACGTTCAGGTCGGTCTCGTAGAATACAATGCCCGAGCCCGCGCCGGTCTGCGCGTTCGCCGTGTTGAAGTAGTTCGAAACCTGGGAATATGTGGCGATGCTGACCACGGAGGGCGACACGCGGGCGAACAGGTCCGCGTAAGTCAGCCCGGCGGAAGCCGACGCGCCTGTCGGCGCGTAGTCCGTGTTGCTGGCCGAGGCGGGGACGCTCTCGGCGGCCGCTCCGACGTCCTTCGGGGCGAAGAACCGGTGCCTGGCGTAGCCAGCTCCGATGCCCGCGCCCACGCCGACAGAGCCCGCGCCCAGCGTACAGACGACCGCGAGCACTGCGGCGCGCGTTCCCCATCTGACTTTCTTCGGCTTCGGGGTTTTCACGATGGTTTCGCTGTAATACGGCGCGGGAGCCGGGGCCGCCGGTTCCGGGGCCGTCCCGCCGTCCGGCCTGATCACGATCAGGCCCGGGTCGGCCGAAAAGCGGGCCGCCGGATGAGGCGCTTCCGCCCGGCCTTCCAGGGCGGACTCGATATCCTTCTGTATGTTCGCGATCTCCGCCGCGTCCGTCGGGACGGAGTTCGCGCCGCCTTCCCGCCTGTAGTCCTGATTATCCATCCGTATCCACCCCTTTGCGGTTGTCGCTTTGCCTTTACAATCCGATTCTAAACCGCAGGTTTGAATAAAGTATGAATAAATTGTAAAAGTGTATTAAATTATCATATGGTCCTTATGGCTTCCGGTCAGCGAAAACTCCACCCATTCCGCGACGTTTTTGGCGTGGTCACCGATCCTCTCGAAATATTTGGCGATCATTATCAGGTCGACGGCCTGGTCGCTGCGCTCGCTGTTCGTCTTGATGTACTCGACCAGCTCGTTTCTCACGCTGTCGAACAGATCGTCCACTTTGTCGTCGTATTTCATCACGGCGCGGGCCAGCTCCAGATCCATTTTGACAAAGGCCTCGACGCTCTGGTTGACCATTTTGCAGGCTTCCTCCGCCATTTGGGGTATGTGCTCCAGCTCTTTGACATAGGCCTCGCCCGCCAAAAGTATCGTCAGCTCGGATATGTCCTCGGCGTGGTCGCCGATGCGCTCCAGGTCCGTTATCATCTTCAGCGCGCAGGAGATCAGCCGCAGATCCCTGGCCACGGGCTGCTGCTGGAGGATGAGCTTCAGGCACAGGCTCTCGATCTCCTTTTCCATGTTGTCGACTTCCTCGTCGTACTCGATCGTGCTTTTCGCGAGCTCCACGTCCTGGTCCACCATCGCCTTGATGGCGTCCTCGATGGCCTTCTCGACCATCTTGCCCATTTCGATCAGCGCCTCGTTGAGCTGCGCGAGCTGGTTTTCGTACCTTGTCCTCATGCCGCCGCCCCTTTCCCGTTCACGTCATATACTACATGATATGTGACCGGATGTAAATAGGGAGAACGTTGCGAGACACGATAACGCATGAAAGTATTTCCGCATAAAATAAGAGTTCCTTTTGTTGTGCAATTTGTATGTTCATGCGTTTGTCGTGCGTTGCGAGGGCGCGGCAAATTTTCATGGTATATCATAGGAAAATCGTAGGGGACGCCCCCCGGGGCGTCCCGTTGCCTGAATCCGCCGACAACTGCGGGACGCCGAGGGCGGCGTCCCCTACAGTATTATACCGCTTAACCACATAAATCTACAACGGAAATGTCGAAACAACCCAGCGTCTGCAAGGTTTTTTCTAGGCTCCAGGCTCTAGTTTCTGCAGTTATCCAGTATATGGCGTATCCCACGAAAATTTGCCGTAAATTTGCCGCACCCCTTGCTTTTAAGCCCGCGCAATAATAAAATATCCCCGAAGGCAGGAGCATACATTGGAGGAATGTGAAATGTACGATTTCGGTTTCGTCAGGAACACTGACCCGGAGCTGGCGGAGGCCATTTCCGAGGAAATAGGGCGGCTGGAGGATCATATCGAGCTTATCGCGTCGGAGAACGTTGTTTCGAAGGCGGTCATGGCGGCAATGGGCTCCCCGCTTACGAACAAATACGCGGAGGGCTACCCCGGGAAGCGGTATTACGGCGGCTGCGAGAAGGTGGACATCGCGGAGCGCCTGGCTATCGCCCGCGCGAAGGAGCTGTTCGGCGCGGAGCACGCGAACGTCCAGCCGCATTCCGGCGCTCAGGCGAACACCGCGGTCTATTTCGCGGTTTTGGAGCCGGGCGACACGATCATGGGCATGAACCTGGCCCACGGCGGGCATCTGACCCACGGCAGCCCCGTGAACATCTCCGGAAAATATTTTAAAATAGTGCCGTACGGCGTCGAAAAGGACACCGGGCGGATCGACTACGACGAGGTGCGGAAGATCGCCCTCGAGGCCCGGCCGAAGATGATCGTGGCCGGGGCAAGCGCGTACCCGCGGACTCTGGATTTCGAAAAATTCGCGGATATCGCCCGCGAATGCGGCGCGTATCTGACGGTGGACATGGCGCACATCGCCGGGATCGTGGCGGTGGGCCGCCACCCGAGCCCCGTGCCCTACGCCGACTTCGTGACCTCCACGACACACAAGACACTCAGGGGCCCGAGGGGCGGCCTGATCCTCTGCAAAGAGGAATACGCCAAGATAATCGACAAGGCGGTTTTCCCCGGAATCCAGGGCGGGCCGCTTATGCACGTGATCGCGGCAAAGGCGGTGTCCTTCAAGGAGGCGCTGGAACCGTCGTTCGCAGGCTATATCGGCCAGGTTTTGAAAAACGCCGACGCCCTGGCCAAATCCCTGATAAAGAGGGGCTTCGACATAGTTTCCGGCGGGACGGACACGCATTTGATGCTGGTAGACCTGCAAAACATGGGCGTCACGGGCAAGGAAATGGAACACCGCCTGGATTCGATAAAGATTTCCTGCAACAAGAACGCCGTGCCGTTCGACCCGCTCAAGCCGGCCGTCACGAGCGGCATACGCCTGGGCTCCCCGGCGGTCACCACCAGGGGCTTCAAAGAGGCGGACATGGACAAGGTCGCGGAGGCCATAGAGATCACCGCGAAGGACTTTGAGGCGGGAAGCGGCAAGGCGGCGAAAATAGTGGAGGAACTGACGGCCAGGTACCCGATGGGGCAGTGGCTATAAGGCTCGTATCGTCACGATAAACTATAAAGGCAACCTCTAAAAACTGTCATCCTGAGCGAAGCGAAGGATCTTATACCGGAGTGCGAAAACATTAGCCTCCTCTGTCTACGTCGTCGGCAAATGTTTTCTGCATCCGGTATAAATAGCCAAAACATAAGATTCTTCGCTGCGCTCAGAATGACAAAAGGGGGTATATAGAGGTTGCCTAAAGAAGAGAAACGCGGATTTAACGGATCAAAACGGATCCCCGCGGATTTATACCGGATGCAGAAAACATTTGCCGACGACGAGCCGATTCGACGAACGCTTCAGCGGCGAATCGGCGACAGAGGAGGCTAATGTTTTCGCTCTCCGGTATAATAATGGTTCATTAAATCCGCGAAAATCAGCGCGAATCCGTAAAATCCGCGTTCCAAATCTTCGTTTATTCTTTGCGCCCCGCTACTTCCTGAAATTTATCCCGATCACCCCGCCGAGCCCGCCTCCGGACAGGGCCAGGATTATCAGGGTGACCGTCCTGGAATCGTAGTAGAAGCCTTTCTGCACGACCGACATTATGAGCAGCAATATCAGCGCGTAGACGGCCCCGGCCGCGATCCCCCAAAGCCACCCCCGGCTGCGCGCGCCCCTGGCGGCGTCGAAACCGGCGACGATCACGGCGACTATCGTCGTGCCCGCGGAGACCACAGACAGATAATTCTCGCTCATCGACGTATACGTGATCAGCACGGCATATGCCAGGAATACTATCGCCGTAATGCAGTAGGCGATCAAAACGCCTTTCAAAAGCGCCGTCATGCTGCTGCTTCTTGCTTCCGTTGCGATACCTTTGGTCTTTTCGGCCTGTTTCAACGCGATCCCCCCAGGGCATGGTTTTAGAAAACGGTATTTATACAAAAATATGCCGCGTTGGGACGCAATATTCTAAGAACCTGTCACAGATTATACATTTGCAGGGAACCGTGAAATGTTGAACGGTTCATAAAGGGGGGCCCCGCCTTGAAAGCCGATCTGCACGTCCACACCTGTTTTTCCGACGGGGACCAGTCCCCGGAGGAAATCGCGGCGCTGGCGAACGAAAAGGGGCTGGCGTTCATATCCGTCTGCGACCACAATACCGTCGCCGCTTACCCCCGCCTGAAAGCGGCCTGCGCCAAAGAAGGCGTCGGCCTGATACGGGGCGCGGAGATCAGCACGTCCTGGCACAACCGGGACACCCACCTGCTGGCCTATGACTTTGACGCGGAGAACGGGGAGATGCTCGGCCTGCTGCAAAGGGCCCGGCGCGAACTGGACGGGCTCGACGACGACCTGGCGCGGAACATGGCGGAGGATTTCCCCGAAATAGACCTGCAGGAGTACGGGACTTACGCGCGGCCGCCGGGGCGCGGCGGATGGAAGTCGATAAACTATATCTTTGACAAGGGCCTGTCCGAAAACATTCTGGACAGTATGAAATACTTCGCGAAGTACGCCCGGCGCGAGGCGGATTTCCCGGACATAGCCTGGGCCTGCCGCGTGATAAAGGCGGCTGGCGGAGTTCCGGTCGCCGCGCACCCGGGCGTCTGGGGGAGCGAAGAGCCGGCCGCGCTTTTTGCCCGGCTCGCGGAGCTGAAAGCTCTCGGCGTAGAAGGATTCGAATGTCACTATCCGTTGCACAGCGCGGATTTCACGCGGATGTGCGTGGATTTCTGCCTGGAGAACAATATGTATATCACATGCGGCGGCGACTGCCACGGGGAGTTTGCCCGGTATTCCGCTGAAGCGGATCGTTACCTTGGCGTCATGGATGTGGATATGAAAGATTTGCGCCTGTGGCCGGGGTTTGGGGAAAAATAAAAAAAGGAGGGCGGAGGAATGAGGAAAAGGCTTATCACGCTGGGCTTACTGGCCGCGCTGACGGCCGCGCTGGTTTCCTGCGGGGAAGAGACCATGTCCAACGCGTGGTCGGCGACAAACGCCGCGTGGGATCTGCAGTCCGACAGCTGGACGATCACGGCGGATTCGGTCAACGGCCACGCCACCAGGAACGTGACCTTAAGCTCCGACAGTTTGGTCGCCATGCACGCGAAGACCGCCAACAGCAGCGGCAGGATCTCCTTGGTGGCGACCCAGGGGTCTACGGAGAGGACTTTCGATATCAACGGGGATTTCGACGAAAACATAGACATGAGCGATTTCAGTCAGGGGAAGGTAAGCCTGCGCCTCGAGTTTGAGGACGCCAAGGACGTGGACGTGTTTTTGAATTGGTAAAGTCGTTTCGATTTGAAATGAGTTGAAAACGAGCGCGAAACGACCGATGTTCAGGGGCGTTTGGCGAGAAGTTTGAAACTCAATTTCAAACGAAACGACTATAAAGTATAATCCGCCGGGTAAATGTGAAACATATGGATATATTTCATAATGGTGTGTACCGGATGCCGAAAACATTTACCGACGCAGGAGGTTAATGTTTTCGCGCTCCGGTATAGGCCCCCTGGTGATCCGTATGTTTCGCAGAATGAAACTGTTCAGGAAAATCCTCCTCCTGGCCGCGGCCGCGCTTCTGTCGGCCGAGGCGGCGTGGGCGTGGTTCGGCGCGGGCTTTCCTGCCGTCGTGGCGTTCGGAGGCGACCCGGTGGAGTTCACCGACGGCGCGTACCGGGTCTCGGTCACCCCGGAAACGGAGCCCAGGGGCCGGATCATGTGCTATGTCCCGCGCTACAAGCCGGTCGACAGGATGACGGCGGACATGTACGCCTCCCTGGCCGGCGTGAACGAAAACTTTTCCGAGACCGGCGACGCCTACGTATACGAAAGCCGGGCGGGCAGCCTGGAGGTCGACAAGTGGATAAACATGCTCCGCTACGAAAACAGCCCGGACGCCTTTGTCCGGACAGAACCGCTGCGCTCCGACGGGGAAGCCGTGAAAGCGGCGGAGGCCTTCGTCCGGGGCAAGTACCTCAGGCTTGCCTACGAGGAGAGCAAGGTCAAGTTCGACGGAAACTCGTATCTCGTGAACTTCATCGACAGGATCGGCAACCTCTGGAATTACGCCTTCCCGACCTCGGTCCGCCTGGACGCCCGCGGCAACGTCCTGTCGATTTACTATTTTTATATACAATACGACAGGCTCCGAAGCTGCGACACGATATCCATGAGCCAGGCGCTAAAATGCCTGCCGCCCGTCCCCGACCTCGGCGGCCCGGACGGCGGCCCGACTGTTTTAATCGACCGCGCGCGGCTAGTGTATTATTATGAGGACAGCATCGTGCAGCCCGCGTATCTGTTCGAGGGACAGGCCGCCGGGGGAAAGGCGTATGAGTGTTTCGTGAAGGCGGCGAAATATTCTGGAAGCTAGAAACTGGAAACTGGAAGCTAGAAGCTGGAAACTGAAAGTTCGGGAGTTGGAAGATGGGTATATGCCTCAGTATTTTGAATCCGACGGCGGTCTGAAAAGGAACTTCAAGAGGATCGCGTATACCTACGGCGGGCGGGAGTTTTCCTTTCTGACCTGCGACGGCGTGTTCGCCAAGGACGGGGTCGACCCGTTTTCCGCCGCCTTGCTCGACTGCGCCGGGGATTGCGGCGTGACAGGCGACGTCCTGGACATGGGCTGCGGCTACGGCGCGGTCGGCGTCATCGCCGCCGGGACCTTCCCGGGCGTCAGGCTGTGCCAATCCGACATCAACCGGAACGCCGCCGAGCTGGCCGCCGAAAACGCCCGGCTGAACGGCGTCGCGTCCCGCGTCATATTGTCGGACGGCTACGAGAACATCGACGGGCTCTTCGACTGGGTCCTGATGAACCCCCCGATACACGCGGGGAAAGAGAGGGTCTACCGGCTGTTTGGGGATACGAAGGCGCATCTGAAGGAAAAGGGAAAGCTGCTGGTGGTGATCCACAAAAAGCACGGCGCGGAGAGCGCGCTGAGGGAGCTGGAAAGGGTTTACGGGGAGGTCGGGGTCGTTTATAGGAAAAAGGGGTTGTACATAATGATGTGCGGGGTGTCTGGGACATGAGTATTATAAAGAGATTCTTATGGGTGAGTCTGCCCTTGCTAATAATTGCCGATGTTCTCTTGTACTTTTGGAAAGATGTTTTTGGCTTTTGGATGGAAGTTGTTTTTGCCGGTATGCTTTGGTTCACAGTTGTAATGGCGTTGAAGTATATTCGTGACTACATAGAACGACGCGATATCAGGCAGAGGATTAAGAGTTTTTTGAAATTGGCCGCGGATATTATAGAAATTGCGGCGTTTATTTGCGCTTTCTTGTACTGTTATCAGGATGTGGCTCTGTTCCACCCAAACGGCGATTTTGATAGTCGCCGATACATTCTGTCGCAACCCGAATTTACCGAAATCACTGTTGAGGATGGGAGTAAAACCTATACAGGCTATATAAGGCGAGGCAATGACGACAATCTGAAGCCGCTTATCGTCCTTTTTCTCGGAAACGCGCAAAACGCGGCTCAGGCAATGGCTTCTTTTGAAGCGATGAATGTGTGGGGAAGTTTTCTCGATTACAACGTCCTGATAATGGATTACCCCGGATATGGAGATTCCGACGGTTGGCCTTCCGCGGCCGGCTTGTGTAAAGAATCATTGCTTACATACGATTATATAGCTGGTCTTCCAAATGTTGATACGAACAGAATCATTGTCGGCGGATATAGCGTTGGAACCGGTCCTGCGGCGTACCTGGCCGCCAACCGCAATGTGGCGGGGCTGTTTCTGTTGGCGCCGTATGCAAGCGGATATGATCTTTACAACAGTGTGCTGCCGATTTTCCACGGACCGCTTCAACTGCTGGTCAAGTACAAATTCCCGTCTTGTGAATATGCTGCGTCTATTTCTGCTCCCGCACTGATCGTCGCCTCAAAAAGTGATGAAATCGTACCATTCGCATCATCCGAAAGATTAACAACATGTTTTCAGGATGCGCCGGTTTTTATCGCGCTTTCAGGCATAAGTCACAACGGAATATTCACAAATAGAACAACTTTGGCTAACATTCAGAGTTTTCTGAGTTCAATCCAATAAATGTATAACCGAAAAAAGGATCCTCATCCTCCGGACAGAATCCTTATTTTGCGGGCATTTCAAGCATTTATCTTCCCTTACACAAGCTCGATAACCACCAGCTCCGCGGCGTCGCCCTTTCTCGGGCCCCTGGGTTTGACACTTCCTCCCAAAACGGAGCCAACAAACGTGATAAACACGTTAAAAATACGACAAAACCCGAAAAACGTGGTACACAATATTTATGTG
>JGI20166J26741_11540252_pt1 | contig 12255 bp, 7 predicted proteins | sample TergutCu122P5_FD_26741 | JGI IMG/M metagenome (IMG submission 26741) | reverse complement strand
ACAGAAGGACAGTTGCGAAGTTTAAAATCAACAAAAAAATAAATTAAAATCTTTGAGATTTCAATTCAGCACGCGAGGGCCGACAGATTCCAAAAGGGTAGGGCCAAATTTAGAATGTTGTAATAATAATAATAATAATATTAATAATGCTATTAATTCAACTTAATCAAGTTTGTTTACATGCTGACTCAACAACCCGAGGGCCAATTACAAATAATAATGACAATGAAAGATAATAACCATAATAACCGCACTAATCGACCGATGACCTTAACCTACTTATCACGCGGGAGTACTATAAAATTTAAAAAAAAAAACAGAAATTGACTTTACGTAACGAATTATTGTGGTTTGAAAACCAGCTAAACCGCTGCGACAACGGAATAATAGCAATAATAATAATAATAATAATAATAACATATATTACTACAAATCTATGCTCAAGGAAAGTAGTCTTTATTCGTTATGCTCGGAACTGTTTTTTATGTATATCTTGAACTTAAGAACTTAGTGCCTTATCCAAGGCGACAAACGAACATGCTGTGGCTGCACACTAACATTACAGGACCTAAAACAGCGGGATTCTGGACATAATGCTTTTAATTTGGGACAGAGCTTTATATGTGATTTCAGCTAAAAAAAACGTAGAGTACATTGCACGTTTTTCGCAGTTATAAGCTTTTAAAGTCGTCTTCTCAACCCTGTCAATCACCGTGTTAATTGCGTTCACTACATGCTTTAAGATACAGAAACTACGCTCTTTTCCACACATTGACCTATGTCTCTCTTATAATTTTCGCAATAAAAGATCATTAATTTCCCTGAATACTAATAAATAATCGGCCTTAAAATGAAGACGTAGCCTGATTTATGTACAATGGGAATCAGAGAGCTATTTATATTTATATGATCTTCAGACTTCAGGAAGACCTACTGTTATCCGAAGAATTATTTGTGAAAAAGTGCAACGATGCGATAATCTGAGGTTCTCACAGCGGCCCAAAATGTTTCCACTCTTCTGATACACGGCGCGGTATAAATTGGTATAAGCGTACATACCTACACGGCGTCGTACAAGTGTAACTATACGCACAGTGTAACAACTCTGGGAGGTCAGCTCCCTTTGGATACTTAACTAGAAACCATAAAACGTAAGGGAACAAGAACCGTAAATATATGTGATTCCACTTTTCTCTACGAACTTTGGTTCTAAACGATTTTCGCTGAGGTACTCTTGCGAGACCTGCAGAACGGGTATGGTTCTTCACGTAAAATGTGAGTACTCTTCTCCGATTTCACCGAAAGTTATAATACATCGAACAATTTTAGTAAAAAAAGCAGTACCAAATTTTGCTAACTTCCGTTCAGCGTATTTCGAAATGCTACACGCGGAAGGAATGACAGACAGACATAATAAAGCTCATTCGTGCAATTTTGGAACTTTTCATTGCTAACATGTCAAAATTACATTTAAAAAATCAAAACCGCAAAATTGTTAAAACATAATATTCAAACATGTGATTAAGCTTACAATTTTCATTATTAAAAAAAAAAGTCTTTTTTTCTGTAGGGCCATTATTTGCAAAGTAATAGCTAGTATGAAATAAATATAACTAAAAAAATTGTCTTGCCTGGCAGGGATAGCGGCTTGCTAGGAGCTGGAAGGTCCGGGGATCGAAACCCGGTGGAGGTGAGATTTCCGCACACATGCAGACCGGCTCTGGGACCGGCCCAGCCTCATGTGCAGTAGTTACTGCGTCTCTTTCCCGGGTATAAAGAGGCCAGAGCGTGGCGTATCACCCACTTCATCTATCGCCGAGGTTAAAGGAACAGTAGAGCTAATCCTCTACTCCCACTCTGGGCTTTCACGGCCTGTTCTAGGTCGAAATTTACTGTACATTTAACTTCCAAATTTGTCGTGCAAATAGTTCTATGCATGTTGTTGCCACATTTTTGTTATCGGACTCCATGGTGCCAACGTAACTTTAGCCTTTTAAAGAAGAAGGGACTTTCTATTAACCAAAAGATAACGAGGCCAAATCACTTCTGTCAGTAAATTTTGACTGCATATTTCACTTCATTTCTGGAAATTTCAGAGCCTGAAGCGACAAAACTATGGCTTTTCGGCGCTGCCTTAAACGTCGGTGTACGTGCTGCATAACAACGCCAACTCCCAAGTGGAAAATACGAGGTAACAGTGCTGATGAAATTAAATATTGATGTCCTCTATGTAGGTCCGAAACTCGCCAAGTTTAATCTCTAAACTTACGGCCGCTTGATAGATTTAAAAACAGTATCATTACAGAATAATGAGCGTCAACACTTCCTCAGATAGTGCGTGCACAAACCTGCAACACCGTAAAATAATCCTCGCTAACTGTGTGAAAGAGAACTGAGAGCGATGTATCGAACGCATCGCAAAATATACAGCTCCTGTTAACGTTTCCGGCTAAAGGCGAGGAAGTAAAGTTAAAAAAATATATAACATGTAAATATCAGCCTGTAGTATTCAATGCACATTTCGTAACTCCGAATTGAAATCCGAACATTTATAATGGCCATTTGAAAACTTTTCTCGCATTCCTACAGAAAATTATGGGAATGCGCTTCAGTCTGCGCACGAATTAATTTTACTTGTTCGGAACTGAGTCACCGGAAATTCTAGACGTCTAACTGAAAAACCTGGTCTTCAAGCCCTTAAATTCTGAAACTTATTCAGATGCTCTTTACGAAATCAGTTTATTCCATAAGTAAGATATATCTTATCTGCATATCTAAGAACAAAATGCTACGCTGCATGCCGAAAAAATAATGTTTTATTTAAAATGTACGACAGGCATAAATAGTGTGCAAACAAGCTTCAGATTGTTTGTTGTTTAAAGCACATTTTTAGAGAAGCAGTGCGTCTTATTTGGGGGTTCGACCTAAAGTCCTTAGGATTGTCATCCCCGTTGTGTATCTTAGAACTAAGTAGACTAACACGTATAGAATACGTATGCCACTAGTTTGAGCACACGCCCCATTTTTGTAAAAGAAATCTCGTCCCCCCCTGACTTCAATGGTTGTATTGCACTATTGTACATTTTCTCTGACTAAGGTATCCAACCTGAAGATGGCCTAACTAAAAGAGACCGAAACATGTAATTGGCTGAGGCATTTGTATATACACTAACACCTTGTATATTACAAATATAGGTGTGTTTTTGACTGCCTTTTCTATACGTGTTAGTCTACGTATTTCGACCTAAAGATTATTTGGAGGAATTTCAAGCTTCGATTGCACACGGAAAGAGGCAAAGTAAAATAAGCAAGAGGGCAAAATAATTGTCTTTAAGAGGTAATAATAAAGCAGGGAATAACTTACAACAGATCGCAAAATACAGCATCGCGTTATAAATGTTATAATTTTACTCTTCTTTGTGACTTAATGGTTATTCAATTCGGCTTAATTATTTATTGCTCAATAATTTATCACACCTTACGCTCGTACATATGAATCCCTCCCGCGGCTAAATGCAAAACAATATGCTGTTAGAAAATACACAGTGTTATAATTACAGTTAAATATTACCCGCTAACATTACCTTCGTAAGTCGACAGTCACAAATTAGACACACTTACAATTTTAAGTTCACAAGCATATTAAATAAAGATCCATAAGAAAGCAATGTATAATGTACAGCTGAATCTCTTGCCTTACCTAAGCCACACTTCCTTAGGGGGCGCTGACACTAGTTAGAATGCTTCCACGTCTCCTTCTCATTGTTAACTGACACAAACTGATGTTCCTGTGTGCAAAGGAACGCCACTGCGACACTTCGTTTTTATATTTAATTTGCAATATGCTACTTATTACACACCGTGCACACCACAACAGTAAAGCACACCACGTCGCAGATGGTTACACCCATTTCACAAAACCAAAAAGCACAACGTTTCAGGGATTTATTTGTGGGGTAGGATACAAAAAAAGGACAATTAATCCTGTGTATTTGTTCTAATCCTTCTGAGTGTTTCTGACAATAACCACTCGCGACTTTATACCGTAATTTGTAGGCCAAATGAAAATTGCGTGAAAATTTGGTCACAAAAATCTTGAGCTTTTGTTTCTGTATCTCCGTAATAAAATGTAAGTGTTCACAAATAAATCCCTGACGCAGTTCTCCGCCCAACGAGAAGAGTCCAGCGCTGGGCTGCGACACGGTATAATACACACTGGTCGCACGCAACACGCTACACACAGTCAGCCTCAGCGCCTGCCGACCGCGCAACGCAACCACGCGGCAGTGCCGAAGGAGAGGCAGAAGCTGCAGGGGTCTTACTTGTTACTCTACCCGACTGCTTTCATGCATTCTTCTTCACTCTCCTTCTTCTATCCTGAGTCTCATTCTACCCTTAACAACAAGACTACTGTGGTTCAAATTGTGATAAACAACTCCATGGAGAAGAGTCATTCTCACATACTAATAGTCGCTCGGGTAGTCAAGAAATTCTCCGCATATTACATTAAAAATATTCAGTGGACTCTTTGATAAGCCAGTTAATTCCAGTCATTAACCTCGGAAACCGTACCTTCAATGAAATCGCCTCGTCTATATCTACCTCTTCCATGCTGTTTCTTTTTTCTGTTCAGACTTTGTAACTTAATAATTTTATCAATTTCCCTGCTTTCCATTCGTATTATATTCTCAGGCATCTCATCTTGCGTAAATTTTCATAAATTACGAAGCTCCTCATCGTGCATTTTTCTCCATTAACATGTTAATTCCGCCTTCTTGATTCCAAATAATTCCCTCAGCTGCAGCCTGCCCTCAAAAACCTCAGTCTGTGTTCTTCCCATCACGTAAGAGACTAATCTCCACGCCCATAACAAACGCAGGTTGCATTATTTCTGTTGGTTTCAGTTTTTAGACTCACAGATAACTAACGGTTAGACAAAAGACCCTTATCTAATAATATCAAGAATTTATTGTTAGTGCTTCGAGGAATGTGATTTCTGTTTCTTGCTGTAATTAACTGATAAACTAACTGCATTCAGTACAATCCTTCTTCACAAACTAACATATACTCAACTAGTCAAGGATTTTCTTTGCAGTTTCGAAGCAGGAATTTTCACTGCTGTGTTCAAAGGAATCTTCCGCTCGCTCCTATCCTGAACTATAGCAAGTTTTGTCAGACGGGGTATATATTTTATTTCATTTTAATATTATAGTAATCCAGTCCACATACTCAAAATTTATTTCTTTGGTGTCTTCTTAATATCAGCGTCGTAGTCATAATGTGAAAAAATCTTCACTAATAAATGTTAAAAACTTTGGAGAGATTCTACTCTGTACCTAATAAAGCACACAAAATTGCCAACGGCGTTCTTTTCAATGTATTAACCTTGTTTAACAATAAGAAAAATGAAAGTAAAGTTTGTGAAAGTCTCCCATATCGAATTGCCCAAAGTATGTATAATGTTCATGGGCAACGTGGACAAAGCACTTTGCAGCGTCGTCGTGAAAAACTGGTTCTGCTTATGGAGTATTGTGGCTGAAAATTCGAAAAGCGTCCGTTGAAAGTTTGAAATGTCTGATTTCTAAATACGTGTCTGAACAGTTCAAGTGCTGATACTAGGTAAAAAAAAGGTCAGGACCTCCACCTACGGGAATCCTTTTCACTTTGTAAATAACGCTAAAACTACATAACACTTCTCTAAACCATCGCTTTGTTAAAGTGACGCTGTATCGACCAGCGCAGACTGCTGCAGGCTACCATGCGGTGTCAAGCAGTCGGGTAATCTGAATTTCATGACGCTCCTACCGTCCGGTGGACAGACGGACAAAACAACAAAGTGAAGAATTTCCAAATTTTCACTCCTGATCAAACGTGATTCAGCCGATCAAAACAAGAACTATGAGTTTACGGAGCACTGGGATAAGAGAAATCGGTATTACCAGACTGTAATCGGAATGCGTGAAGAGACGAATCTTAATCTTCTTCCTTTAATAGTGAAGAGATAAGTTCATTTTGGAAAATTAGGCGTAAGGTGAAGTCATTACAATAAAATGGAAGCTCGGTGACTGGATTTATATAAAGCTGGGTACGGCCCAGTGAATACGGTAATTAACGTGAAGCTTTCCTTTCCGTACATTTTCGTATAGCAATTATATACTCGTATTTAATTTTCTAACTACACGCACTTGTACAGTTGGATATATGTATTGTTTACTAAATATCTGCTACATGTTTTGGCGCTCACTGCGCCATCCTCAAAGAGAACTCTTATCACGTCTCAAAACCATGTGCTATTGTAAGGTTGTTATAGTGGTTAAGTTACAGAAAATGGAATATATCATATGTCGGTTTTTTACAAATTCACAATTATTAAAATTAACTTCAGGCTACTATAAAGGGTCAGGAATTTTGGAATAGATAGGCCACTATATTCTCTTGAAAAAAAAAATCGGCTCCGTGCAGTTGGTTCGAGCTACCAGATTGGCACTCTGAACTGACAATCCATTTTGCATATTTACAATGTTGGATTAAACCAAACATCAGTGCAACCTGAAATGTTAACTCAAACAACAGAAACCTATGGAGTGGGCGACAGTTGCATCGGCTATTGAAGAATTCCTCTACCTTGTAAGCAATATAATCTTCACAATAGTCTAAAAATCTTAAATGCCTTATCAATGCATGAATTTGGTAAATCTGCCCTTATTTGTATGCAACTCTCCTGCTGCATTCCACAATATTAATATGCAATTTTCCACGTTGCGATAAATTCGAGATGTTCCTACGTTATGCAAATTACACAAACTTCATGCTTCAGTCACTTCTCCAATCTCCCACTCTCCCATTCCCCCTCACCCGATAAGAAATCCTTTTGGTTCAAAGGTCTCTAAAATAATTACAGCCATCTACCTTGCTGTTACGAATAGCTAATATTTAGGCTTGTAAAAGCGTGTATTGCTGCGTTAGTTGCTGGCAGCGAATTACGCTCGTGCCCTTTGTTAAATTAATGTTAATTGTCACAATAATCATATCTGCCGTCAGTTGTCGTTATAGAGAAGGGAATACCAGTTAGCCTTAAATTACCATTTTTGCTCCCCCAAATGTGGATTATAGGAGACAATAACTTACTGTCCCTATGCACTAAACTGTAGACACAAGCTAATAATATACACAGAGCTTGTACTTACTGAACTTGCACATTCCCACTTTTAGTCCCTGAAGATAAGTTCTACAGATTTCTGCGAAACGCTCGTAATAATTTCTGCTACCAAACTACACCACGTCGGATCCAAAATGACATTAATCTTCAAATTTTGCAATGCCAATACAAGCAAGCAAACAAGGACATCTCATCTACACTGTCGACTGGAGTAGTGGGCTTCTGTTGCCGGTAGGGAAGGAGGGAGGGAATTGTCCTTTCCGACATTGTAAACAGACATGTCCTGTGTTTCACACAGTTCGTTATACTGCGAGTATTGGAAGCTGCCCGAGCGCAAAGCGGTGCAGGGGTGAAACAGGGAGCACAGGTCCATCCTTGATGAGATTAGGAATGCGTGGCCCTACGCCTTTACTCTCTCCTGTGTGTTCATGGCTCAGTGCTTAAGCGTATGTTGCGTGTGCTTGAAAGTTCCCTTCACAAACAGCAATCTGATTTAGGTAAATGAAAGTATACGGATGTCCATTTTGTCGGATCCCAGCAGGGCAATTGTCACGGGAATTTTTTCACATAGAAAGCTTACAGCACCCGAGAATTTAGAGTTCGTCTTTACACTGCATTTCAAATTACTTATTTTATAATTGGGTTTAAAATTTTTCTAAATGCCCGTTGGATGCATGTTCCCTGTGCGATAAAGCTGCAGTATCCAAGAACTTCCTGTGTGTATTCTTCGGTCCTGCAGTAAAAGCAGTTCGAGAAGAGCCGAATGGACTTCCATAAAATTTAATATTCGATGGTTTTGGTAATATTTTTTAATATTCCCTAAGTTTGGTTAAAATCTGACAACGACAACAACAAGAACAACAATAGGAACAACAAGAAGAAGAACAACAGGAACACCGTACATGAAGACCCACACGCTCTTCTGCAAGCATGTAAAGTGTAAACGGCTAAATATTCAACCATGTGACGAATTTTTCGAACAAAATACTCGACCAAAAGGAAAAACATATTTAATTCGAATAAACGTTGGCTGTCGGTCTTACGTTTAGCGAGATAATTAAACAGAAGCGAAAAGAATGTTATGCTGCACATACATTCCGGACTTATATAAGCCTGTTGTTAAAGCTGTGTACGTAAAAGACAGGGGACTAATTTGGGGAATTCTGAAACATAAATTACTTATTTATGATTGACTGGCTGCAATGACACAATAGAGGAAGTTTTCTTCTGTAAATCAGAGAGGAGAGTAGGCTGGAAGGCCCTAAAAGTGAAAAATTTGAGCAATAGATGACGCAGGAATAAGTGAAGTAGGCGTGTCTTAGACTTTCTTCTTTTGCCAATGAAAAATGATATGCTTTCGCGTCGCAGGAGTTATAAAGGGCGGTGTTGGGTGTAAACAGGGCTTGTAGTTTCAGTTCACTTTCATTGCAGGCACAAAGGATTTCCTTTACCTACTAAATTTGGCTGGAGGGTTTGGACATCTTTCGACCAACATCAACAATAACTACACGGAACTGAGTCCTTCTTGGGACACTGACAGTCGCTCAACTGGTCATAAATTTATCTATTATACAAATACGAAGTTCATTACCGTGTTCACAACACTACGCCACTGGATCTAATTATGAACCAATCGAACCCACTACACACCCTCATGTGTGTGTGTGTGTGTGTGAGCGCGCACGCGCGCGCGTGTATATATATATATATGTGTGTGGGTGCATGTGTGTGTGTGTGTGCGTGCTTGTGTGCATATAATCCATTTTAGTATTATTCTCCCATATACGGACAGGTCTCCCGAATGGTCTATACTCTTTAGCTTTCCGAGCAATTTTACATTTTAATCAAACAAACAATCTTACGAAAACCATAACGTTTCAATCAATTCTGGGATTTATCAAGCTACCGATCTCATAAATTGTCTTCTGCCTGCTGTACAGATGGTTTTGTACTTTACCGTTGAACAGTGCAATGTGTCGCTAAGCATTAAAATGCGAAATCCATTTCTGTCTGTTATTCAAAATTCTTATTAACGTTGAGTTGGTATTTAGTTCATCTGAAATATCTTGATTCCTTTCAACACTTGTTATGCTAATTTTTTGGCCGGTCTCATGGATTGTACGTGTATATTATAGGGTCTTGTTCTGGATGAGTCTTTGACCTTTTATACTGAGATAGTACCTTAAATTAGGTCACTACCACTTCCTTCCACATCCTCTTCAATTCTTCATTTACTAACCATCATGAATCTTTAATTTATTTCTTACTCCTTTATTAATGTCTCGAAAATGCGCCAAGGTTCCAATATTTGGGAATGAAACTAACAACTAAAAACTGTATTCACTAGGCGGTTAATAACAAATAGAAATCAGGCAATGTCAGCTACTAATTCATTCAGATTCTTTTTTATTCCCTTCGCTATCCAAAAATTTAAAGATTAAAATATAATCAACTGTAATTTTCCCTGCTGTTTTATAAGGATATTGTAGCCGTACATTGTTGGTATATTTTTTATCAGGTAAAACGATTGCTGGACCTCAGTTACGGGCGGTTCGAAGCCATCCGTATACATCAGAACGACAACTAAGTGAAGTCATCACAACTCGAGTCTTTACCGTCAGTCTTGAAACTCACAGTATAGGCCCATTCACGAAACCGTCACTGAGGGAGGAAAGGTCACTGTTCCAGAAAACTTTAAGGTTTGTATATCCTGTGAGCAACAGACAAAGTAAATGATAGAATAGGTGGCTAATTCCTATAACGCATGGACACATGACGTGCTCACAATGTACCGTACGGTGCAAGGGTAATCGCCTGACACCAGTAAAACTTGAACCCAAGGAAACAAAAGAAGATTCCATACTGAAAAATGAGAGTTCGACGTCCTCATTCCACCAAATTTTTTAACCTGGATGGGACTTCCAATATAAGAAGGGGCAGTCAGAGTTTGAAACATTCAGGTGTTTATCGAAGTGAGTTTTTCTCACGAGAATTTAGAGAAAATTAATCATTAACAGGGGAGGAGAACGGATGTTTACTGAGGTGTGCTAGTGATCGAATCCATAGGCAAACAGTTATAGTCATTCATACCAACTAATTCCTAAAAGAGTTAACCGGACTCCGTAAATAGAAAGACAGTAGTAATAAAACAAAAACTCAGAAGTAACCAACAAAAAACTGTATCAGATTCCACGAACTCTACCCGCATCCCGAAGAAGTCTCACCTATTATACTGAGATATAGAGGGGCACAAAACGTACATAGGCAGAGTGATTGTGCAGTGTGAAAATTGTCTCTGACACCGACAGAAGGTAAAATCTTAAGATGTTGGAAAATGGGGTGTTGAGGAAGATATTTGGTCCTAATAGGAATGAAATAACAGGAGACTGGAGAAAGTTACATAAAGAGGAGCTTAGTTGTTCGTAATTGTAATCAAATCAAGGGCACTGAGAGGAGAGGGTCCTGTTCCCCGCAAGTACGGAGGAAAATAGAGCTGCATACTTGCTTGGACGAAACCCGAAGAGAAGAGACAACTAGGAAGACCCAGGCATAGATGGCAGGATCTTAAAACTGATCTTCAGTAAATAAGAGAGGGCATGGACTGGGTTGATCTGGCTCAGAAGAAGGGAAAGTGGCGGGCTCTTTTGAACACGGAAGTAAACCTTGGGGTCCCCTACAATCCGGTAATTTCTTGACTAGTTCTGGGGTTATTAGCTTTCAAAGAAGACTCTGCTTCATGGACTTAGTCACAGCTGTGAGACAAATCTCACAAAGGCACCAACTCGTCTACATTAAGGTTAATTTCTTGATATTCTGTATAAACTATTAGATGTGACTATAGGGAGCAGACGAAACGTAAAAGTAGTGGAGTTGACTAGTACACAGCGCGCAGGCGCATGATATCAGTTTATGACTCCTGTGGGCTACGTTACGTCCAGATCTCATTACCTCACGGCGTTAAGCAAAACAAAAGACGCAATGGTATAGGGGTAACCGGAAGATAACAGACAATCTAAATTATCTGATGACCCTTCAGACAGTGTAACAGAACAGGGCGCTCTGAATTGCGTTACAAATAACATTTCATGTGTTGTTCGTAATTCTTCGACGTACAGCCGTTTATTCCTACACATCTTTAGTTCATAATTCATCAAGCATCCTGCCATAAACGCTATGTTTGAGCAGTCCCAAATACTGACAACACACTAAAATAAACTACATAAGACTCGGAACTCAGCTGCGGAAATTATGCGGTGTCCCACGATGCACACTAAAATTACCTGTGATTATGACCAGTGTTAACAGCTAAGGGATTTGAAATGTGGCCTGTCTGAACCGCCAGGAGAAAGCGCTTTAAGTGTTTCAATCATATACGAATAGATCCAGTGCCAAGGTTACAAATTTGGGAAACTACACTTCCGCCCCCTCATTCATCTTCATGGCGTGGGTTTTTGTTTTCATAGGAAGATCTTCACTTTTCCACGAAGACTATAGTCAGGATGTACCGTCGCATGACTGCATATCATGCTTAATATCAATCACTATATATTCCTTATCAGGCTATATGTATCTCACTCAGTGTCAGTCTTCTGTACTGTCATATCAAGCTGCATACAGCTGCTTCACTAGTATCGGTCAGGATATACTGTCATATGAAGCTGCATACAGCTGCTTCACTGGTATCGTTCAGGATATACTGTCATATGAAGCTGCATACGGCTGCTTCACTAGTATCGTTCAGGATATACTGTCATATCAAGCTGCTACAGCTGCTTCACTAGCATCGGTCAGGATATACTGTCATATCAAGCTGCATACGGCTGCTTCACTAGCATCGGTCAGGATATACTGTCATATGAAGCTGCATACAGCTGCTTCACTACCATCGGTCAGGATATACTGTCATATCAAACTGCATACGGCTGCTTCACTAGTATCGTTCAGGATATACTGTAATATCAAGCTGCATACCGCTGCTTCACTAGTATCGGTCAGTATATACTGTCATATCAAGCTGCATACAGCTGCTTCACTAGTATCGGTCAGGATATACTGTCATATCAAGCTGCATACAGCTGCTTCACTAGTATCGGTCA